>JACKQG010003135.1_pt1 | contig 20653 bp, 19 predicted proteins | sample 8237621 | NCBI WGS metagenome assembly JACKQG01 (sample SAMN15677084, study PRJNA649215) | marine metagenome | biome: marine; feature: Black Sea; material: saline water; isolation source: suspended particulate matter (SPM) from the Black Sea western gyre | collected 2013-06-09/2013-06-10 | depth... | reverse complement strand
AGGCAGCCAAATCCTGTAATTCTTTATAGGCGTGAACAACAGGACCTTTATTTGCAGTGCAGACGTGCATCCCCAATTCCAGCGCAGTCCTGACATGGTCAAGAGCTGGTTGACCGGTTTCGTGATTAACAGAGGTGTTTTCAAAAAGCACATCTGCCTGGGATTTGTGTATAAAGCCAAGCGAAGTGGTGATCGGCGTAGTTGTTAACATACTCAATGGACGTCCAGAGCGCACCAATTCCAGCGCGCCGTATAGATCCACCCCGCTTTGATTAACGAGAGAGCCGTGTCGTCCGGTTGCGATCCCGGTCGTCGAGAAGGTGATCCCATAACGTTCCTTGAGTTCTTTTTCTTTACGGATAAGCAATTCTGCCAATGCGCGGCCAACGTTGCCAAAGCCAAGAAATGCGAGTTTGTAATGAGGCATGGGTTTTCTCCAATTTGAACTGTGGTTGCAGGGACGGGGTTATTCCGCCTTTATAAAGGTGGATAAGGAAAAGCGCGCCGATCTTCAGGCGAGAGCGGAAATATTCGCTCTGATAAAATTCGTTCTGCGCGTGCATTTAGAGCAGCGATCTCTTCGGGGCTGAGATAAGGCTTCAGGTTGGCTGGCAACCCTAAATCACGGGCGAGTTCGCCGTGTAAGCGATCCAGATCATCCAGTAAATCGGATGGGATTTCTTCTCCTGCAAAATCCCATACCACGGTTCGTAATTTATCTTCCTGGTGAAGACAAACGCCGTGATCGATCAGCCAGATGGCGTGGGAATCCTCTTCAAAAAGGATATGGCTTCCCTTGCGATCGGCGTTGTTGATCAGCAGGTCAAAGAGAACAACGGGACGCAGGAGGGCTTTATCCTCGTCGCTAAAATTGAAATAATGATAATTAGGGTCGTAGGGAACGAAGCGCTGGAGCGAGCCGGGACCATAAGGAGCTTCGTCACGCAGCACGGTCAGGGGAACAAAACCCCAACCGAGGGCCTCGCTGATCAGGTAGGTAGCCACCTCACGTTGAGCGAGGGTATTGTCGGGAAAATCCCAGAGACGCTGCTCACCCTGTGATGGTTTGTAGACAGCCTTAAATTCACCCTTGGCATGGCGCAGTTTTACAAGGAAGGTATAGTTTGAACCGTGCATGAACTGGCCCTCAAGCTCAAGTTCACCTTCTTCTAAAATGGTTTGAAGTTCAGCAGGCATAAAATGAAATTTCACCAGAGAGCACACAAAGGGCACAGAGGTTTTTCTCTCTCTGAGTTCTCAGTGGTCTCTGTGATGAAAAAAGATTTAAATTGCCAATGCAACTCATTATTTAGTGTTTATGCCCGTTCTTTTTTGGGCAAAAATGACCCTCTGGCTCCATGGGCTCACCACATTGAGTGCAGATCTGTCGTCCGCCCTTGACCACTTCAGCGCCCCAGCGGGCCAGCGCACGGGCCTGTGCCCGGGTACACCAGAGGCGAACCACAGCGCCGTCTTCGGCAGGTAAATCTTCCAGGAGCAGTTCGCGGGAGATCAGGATCATTTTATCTTCTGCCTGGTCATAGCCCAGGCTGATCTCGCCAACACGAAAGAGCGGGTCCACGGGTGGGCTGATGCGCATCACCTCTTCAACATACCTGCTGGAGGCTTCAACAAGATCAGGATTCTGTTGCCTTACTTCAGCAAGGAATTTTTCGATACCGATCGAGAGCGAATCAAGTTGGATCTTTTCAATAATTACCGTTAAAACCTGCTCACCCTTCCAGGCATGCAGATAAAAGACACGCTGGCCGGGTTTCCCGATGGCGTCTGCTGTAATATGGTCTACTGGGTCAAGCTCATATAGTTTTTCTGACATGGATGATCCTCGATTTTTAAGATGCGAAAAGTATACCATCCACACGATCTTTTAATACTCCCATGCTATAATTTTTCTCTCATCAACCTCCCGAGGAGATCACTATGTACGACAAAGAAACTCTGGCAGAACTGGAAAAAATACTCAACGAATGGGAAGAGGGGACTCTCAAGGAAACTACCGACCGATTCCCTGAAAGACAGGATAGATTTATGACGACCTCCTCTGAGGAAGTCGAGCGGCTTTATACGCCTGCCAGCATCCCGGATTTCGATTACGCCCGTGACCTGGGCTTGCCCGGCGAATACCCCTTTACGCGCGGCGTTCACCCCACCATGCATCGTGGCCGTTTGTGGACGATGCGCATGTTTGCCGGATTTGGGACCGCAGAGGAAACGAACACCCGCTTCAAGTATCTCCTCGACGAGGGGCAGACCGGCCTTTCGATTGCCTTCGACCTGCCCACCTTGATGGGCTACGATACTGACGCCCCCGAAGCCCTGGGCGAATTTGGCAAATGCGGGGTTGGCATCTCCTCCCTGCGGGATATGGAGATCCTGCTCGAAGGCATCCCCCTCGACAAGGTCTCCTCCAGCATGACGATCAATTCACCGGCCTCGATCATCTGGGCGATGTATATCGCTGCTGCTGAGAAAAAAGGGGTGAAACGTGAACAGTTGCGCGGCACCCTCCAGAACGATATTCTCAAAGAGTATATTGCCCAAAAAGAATATATCTTCCCGCCCGAACCCTCGATGCGCCTGGTGACTGACACGATCGAATTTGGCACCAATGAATTACCCCAATGGAATACGATCAGCATCTCTGGCTATCATATCCGCGAGGCAGGCTCAACCGCTGCGCAGGAACTGGCCTTTACCCTCGCCGATGGATTCGAATACGTCCGCTGGGCGTTGGAACGTGGCCTCGATATCGACGATTTTGCCCCGCGTCTCTCACTCTTTTTTAATTCACATAATGATTTCTTTGAAGAGATCGCCAAATACCGTGCGGCCCGCCGTATTTGGGCGCGCGAGATGAAAGAGACCTTTGGGGCGAAGAATCCCCGCTCGTGGCTGATGCGTTTTCATACCCAGACCGCAGGAGCCTCGCTGACTGCTCAGCAACCAGAGATCAATGTTGTCCGTGTTGCGCTTCAGGCTTTGGCCGGGGTCCTCGGCGGAACACAATCCCTGCATACCAACAGCCAGGATGAAGCGCTTGCGCTGCCATCCGCAGAAGCCGTCACGATTGCCCTGCGTACCCAGCAGATCATCGCTGAAGAATCAGGCGTGACAAACACGATTGACCCTCTTGGTGGCTCTTATTTTGTCGAGGCGCAGACCAACCGCATCGAGGCACAGGTTTATGATTACTTCCGCCGGATCGAAGATTTGGGCGGGATGTTGCCAGCCATCGACAAAGGGTTCTTCCAGAGCGAAATCTCGGATGCGGCCTATCGTTATCAGCGCGAGATTGATGGAAATGAACGTCGGGTAGTTGGTGTGAATGCCTATAACGACGATAAACCGGTCAAGATCCCGATCCTCGAGATGGATCCGCAGGGTTATGAACGACAGCTTGCCCGTCTCGAAGATGTTCGCAAAACACGTGATAATGATCAGGTTGCAAAAAGCCTGGCTCGTTTGCGCAAGGTTTGCGAAGGGTCAGAAAACACGATGCCCCATATCCTCGACGCCGTCCGCAGCTACGCCACGCTTGGCGAGATCGTCGATGTTATGAGGGATGTCTTTGGGACATACGAGGAGCCAACCTGGATTTAGCTGCCAGTGCCCGGTAGTCAGTTTTCAGTAGACAGTAAAAGCGGAGAGTTGAAAAAACTCTCCGTTTTTTTATGGACAGTTCCTCCCCTAAATATAAAGAATTTGGGGGCACTCTTCGAGTATGCTATGCGAAGGCTAGTCCATAATCAAGGGACATATTTGTAAAGGATAACCTTGCGAGAGTTTCTGGTTGAGATAAGATAGTTTTTATTCCAACTCTCGCAAGGTTGGCGTACTACAATACCTTATTTAGAAATGCACTAGGTGGAGGCCAATTTAAAACTCTGCCGATGAATACGACTTTTCCCCAGTTTCTGGATCGCCTTCCGGTGCAGCCTCGTTCCATAGCCTTTATGGCGGGACAACGTGTAACCCGGAAATTGCTCGTCGAGAATACGCATTTGTGCATCTCGGGCAGTTTTCGCCAGGACCGAAGCAGCTGCGATCGTTAATGAACGCATATCACCTTTGACGAATTTCTCCTGGGGGACCTCTATGTCGGGGAGATCGAGATAGTCGGTGATCAGGTAATCGGGGATCAGGGATAGGGATTCCACAGCTCTTCTGGCAGCTAATCGCGTAGCGGGGAGGATGCCGATCTGATCGATTTCGGCGGGGGAGGCAAATCCCACACTCCAGGATAATGAGGCCTCTTTGATCAGCGGCTCGAAGCGTTCCCGCTGGAGGGCAGTCATCTGCTTGGAATCACGGACACCAGCCAAAATCTGCGTGAGTTTTGGGATGTTGGGGAGGATCACAACTGCCGCAGCCACCGGCCCGGCCAGGGCGCCGCGTCCAGCCTCATCAATCCCCCCGATTTGTAAAGATCCTTTTTCCCAGAGTCTTTTTTCAATTTTTAGATCTGGGAATTTAGGGAGTGTACTCAGATCAAACTTTTTTCTGGTCATAAAGGCCCTGACGGGCGTTTTTGCGGATTTGGATCAGGTCGAGGAACATGCGGAAGGAATCGCGGAGAACGTTGATCTTGCTCTCATTCTTGTAATACCAGGGGATGGGGAGCTCAACGATTTTATAGGCGCGCAGATTGGCAATAAAGAGAATTTCGATGTCGAAGGCCCAGCCATCGATACTTTGGTATTGGAAAATATCTTCGGCAATCTCAGCACGGAAGCCTTTGAAACCGCATTGGGTATCGTGGAGTTTTGGCAGGGCAAGCAAACGGATGAGCAGGTTATAGATACGTCCGGTAAAATGGCGATAGCCTGGCTCATCATAGCGGATGGCCCCCTTGACTTCACGGGAAGCAATAACGATATCTGAATTGAGATTGGGCGGGATAAAATGTCGCACTTCTTCGATGGGCATGGAAAGATCGGCATCGCAAAAAACACGATATTGTCCTTTGGCTTCGAGCATTCCACGTTGGACAGCCAGCCCTTTTCCAGCTTTCTTGTTTTGAAGAACGCGCAGATTGGCATATTCCTTTGTCAATTTCTGTGCCAATGCATAGGTTTCGTCGCTGCTGCCGTTCTCGACAACGATCACTTCGGAAGGATAATCTTCGCTTTCGAGAAAAGTGAAGACCTGCTTCAGCGTATCAAGAAGGCGCTTTTCTTCGTTATAAGCAGGGATGATGATAGAAAGAAAGGGTGATGTCATTAGCTAGGCAAAAAACAGTATGCCGATGATGAAAGCGATCAGGAGACATACCACGATTGCGCCCAAAATCCCCAGAACTGCGAACTGTTTCCCCGTCATGCCAAAATAATCTGTTGAGGCTTTTTTTGCAGGTCGACGGGCGGCTACTCTGGGTGTGGGTGTTTTGGCAGGTATTTCATCGTCAAAGGCGAATCCAATTTTCCCCATATCATTTGTGGTCGGAGATGCCTTTGGTCGGTGGGGATTCACAATAGCCTCAGCAACTTCGTGGACATCTTCCGCGCTCATCACAGGCGGGTTTTGAGTTAATGATGCTGCAAAACGTTCTGCTGCATCGCTCATTACGATCCGTACAATCGGACGCTCAGAGGCTATATGCATGGTAGGGTTAACCGATAGAAGGATTGGCTCAATACCCTCAGTCAATTCAAGGCCTTTGCGCTTTAGATAAACATCCACTGCTTTGCCAAACTGGGCTGTACGTTTAAGGAGATTGATCCCTGATTCTTTGAATTTTCCGTCTGAAATAACCCCCCATGAATCATTTCTGGCGCGGTATGAGCCTTGTAAATGAGTGACAAAAATGACCTGGATGCCGGGCGGACCGATCAAGATTAATGGGATCGTGATCTCCGAGTTTTCGAGCGTATGATTTCGAATCAGAGTGAATCTTTTGTCCAGATGTTTTTTGAGGATCGCAATCGCTTTTTGCTGGACCTGTAAATTGGGATACCAGGAAAACCCATATTGCAGTGTGCCCTGAATTCGATCGATAAAGCTGACTGACCCGTCTTCATTGATAAAGGGTGTATTATCAATAATTCTCATGGAGAATACCTTTTCTTAAAAGAATTGACTTGTCAATTTTAGCACAAGCGGCCTAAAACAAATACGCTGAATTTTCTGATAAAGATTGTGTTGCGACATTTCTAAGGGAAAACCGCCGACCAAAAAGATAAGCTGACAGTTGATGGTCGGGGCGGGCGGATGAGTCCTGTTCCCTTAACGGGAAAACCGCCGACCAAAAAGATAAGCCGACGGTTGATGGTCGGGGCGGGCGGATTTGAACCGCCGACCCCCGCGTCCCAAACGCGGTGCGCTGACCGAACTGCGCTACGCCCCGAGCGGGAAGAGTATAATCCCAAGCATGGATAACCGTCAAGCATTCAAACCGTTGAATTGGACGGGTGTGTTTCTTGTCTGGATTTCGGCTTGCTTGTACCTAACAGGGTGCTCGCCAGTCAATTTATCGACACCTGCTCCCACGCCGTCTCCTCTTCCATCGTCCACCCCACCTGTGCCCACTCCCACGTTGGTGAAGCCGACCCCAACCCCTGAAGGATGCCTCGAGCAGCGTGGGCAAGTTCATCGGGTCGCGTTCGATTCGGAGGCACTGCCGCAATTTATGATTTACCTCCCTGCCTGTTATGATGCCGATCCCGATACACTTTATCCCGTCCTCTATCTTCTGCATGGACAGGGATTTGAAGATGATCAATGGATCCGTTTGGGCGTTGCGGTTGCTGCCGATGACATGATGTGGAGGAATGAGATTCCCCCTTATTTGATCGTGATGCCTTTTGATAAAGCCTCCTGGCGTAGTGTAGAAGATGATTATTTTGGCGAGGCGCTGGTAGCTGAGCTGATCCCCTTTGTGGATGAGCACTATCGCACTTTGGCGAGAAGAGATTATCGAGCCATTGGCGGCCTTTCGCGTGGGGCGGGCTGGGCGATCCGGTATGGGTTGACACGATGGGAACTTTTCAGTGCCTTTGGTGGACATTCTGCGGCGATCTTCTACAAGGATAATGGAAAATTGGATGATTGGCTCGCAGAGATTCCTGCCGTCTATATGCCGGAAATTTATTTGGATATTGGCGATCAGGATAAAGAACACGGCTCGGCGTTTTTGTTTACTGAATTATTAGTTGAAGAGGGCGTTTCCCATGAGTGGCGACTCTTTTCGGGAAATCATGACGAGTCATATTGGAGCGCACATGTGGATGACTATTTGCGCTGGTATGGGGGTGTATTTAGATAATGTGGAGGGAGTGCCTAAACCACAGGATACAAATGATTTTGCGAAGCGAAGCAATCTCATTCTTCGGGTGGGAGATTGCTTCGACGATAAAGCCGTCTCGCAAAGACGCGTCTTTTTATGTTTTTGAATTTAGACACTTCCAATGTGGATATGCACTTGACCATAGAACATATGTTCTGGTAATATAGTTAGACTTCTTTTTTTCAATTTGCCAGAGTGGATTTTCTAACCCTGCCTGAAATGCTCTCTCCCTGCATTCACTCTTTTGCTCATAAATAATTCCTAGAGAGAGATGTGTTTGGTATGTCAGAAAACGGATTTGGTTTTATGAGACGTAGTTTGAAGCGCAAGATAGAAAAACTTTTGCGCTCTCAGGCTGCACCTGGTCGCAAAACCAAACTCCCCAGTCAATTAAATACCAAAGATTTGGTTGTGGCGCTGGATGATGCGGTATTGCAGAAATTATCAGAAATGGCACATCAAGACGATATGGATACTGGCCCCTTTGTCTTGAGTTTGTTGAATGAGGCTGCACATGGGCAAGATTCTCAATATTTGGTTGATCTCTGGCAACAGCTGACCAGACGTGAACAGGAAGTGGCAGCACTGGCCTGTCAGGGAATGACCAATCCCGAGATCGCCGAGGCCCTTCATATCTCGGGGGAAACTGTCAAGAAGCATATCAGCAGCCTATTGCATAAATTCCAGATCAGGGGAAGAGGGGTACTAAGGTGGATGTTGGAAGGCTGGAATTTCGATAATCCCAAGACGCCCTGGAAAATATGAGGAAAATCCAGGTGCTTTCGTTGCCGGTATCACGGTACTTAATTGAACCGCGAAGAGACGAAGGGCCCGAAGAAAAAACAAAAACATCATGGAAAAAGCGCGACCTCGTCCTTTTTATGGTTTCAAAACCTAAAACCTTTGTGTTCTTCGCGCCTTCGCGGTAATAACCCCAGATCACGTTTAAGTGCCCTCCTATTGCGCTGCCTCCCCCATAGGGGTAGATGGAATTTCTGATAAATTACTCTATAGGGAATAGACGAAGCCGATAAAGTTAATTACAGTAGGGGGATGAATAATAAAGACCAACTGACTTCTAAAAATTTAATACTTATCACCGGGCAGCGCAGTTACACATACTCACAGATGCATGTGCTTATCGTGGAGTTGGCGCTGTTGGGCCCGCTGAAATTATTGATCGGGGGAAATCGTTATGATCATTATGGGATCAATTATGCCCTGGCTGCGAGAAGCAGTCGCTATGAGCATATCCTGAAAGAGCATATCTTCCTTTCACGGGCAGAAACCTGCTACCAAATGGTTGAGTTGTTGATCCAAACGCAGGCTGATCATAGACCAAGTTTGGTGCTGGATATTTTGGCCACTTTCCACGATGAAGGCGTTCCTGAGCGAGAAATCAACCAGCTGTTATTTGAAGCCATTTCCGCTCTGCGTCGGTTAAGTCAGCTGGCAACGGTAGTGGTCAGTGCCTGTCTGGGACAGAACCGACCTCATTTGTTGAATGCGCTGGAAAAGGCAGTTGATCGAGTCGAATATCCACCAATGGAACCTCCGGAAGCTATTCACCAATACAACTTGAGCGAGTGATTGATGGGACATACCGTACCGCCATTTACATGGCAATACCAAAAAGAAAAGATGTATTTCAGCAAATTCCGGCGTGCTTTGTTGCTGGCAGAAGATAAACGCATTTTTGATGATCTCTGGAATAAAGCCGAGTTCCATATCCCTGCTGCGGAAAAAGCATCCCATCCCCTGCCAATTACTACGATTTTGATGATGATGAATCTGGAACAGCAAAAAACGATTCAGCAACTTGAGAACAAAACCAGAGCTCAAGCCCAGCTCATCGAACGTTTGGAGAAGGCTTTGAAAAAGAATCAGGCTCAATCAATTTACTTAACGAATAGATTGGAAAGCATCGAGACCGAGGTCGAAGCCAGGCTACAGGCCTTTCGGGATGAGATGCTTTTGATCAAATATCCGGAGTATATCTATGCCCCGTGAGGTGAGGGGCTGGCTGCTATCGGTTTATGCCGATCAGGTTGAGGGTGCAGTGCTCTGGCTATTGGCCGAGGATGGGAAGCGCCACCGCCTGACGCAGCCCTTCCAAACCACCTTTTATATTTCAGGGGATGATGGACGTTTGAAGAGTATCCAGGCTGATTTGAAAAAATTTTATCCTCGACCCAAAACGGCTTTCCTGACCCGACGAGATTTATATAGTGGCATGCTCCCGGTGCTGGCGATCCAGGTGGATAACCCGGTTGCCCAGCAACGGTTGTTTTATCGTATGAAAAGATCCTATAAGTGGATCCGTTATTTCGATGCCAAGATACCGTTCCCGATCCGCTATGGGGTTAGCAAAAAGGTTTTTCCAATGGCAAAATGCAAGGTGCAGGTGGATGATCAGGATCAGATCCTTGAAATTGAAGCCCTCGACAGCCCCTGGGATATGGCATTCGACCTGCCACCTCTGCGCATCCTTGCGATCGAGCCAGATGTGGATCCTCATCACGCAACGCCGGCATCTCTGACTATCCAATACGAAGATGTGCAGCATACTTTGAGTCTGTCAGATGAGCCAAGGCTGCTAAAGCAATTTCAAAGCATTCTGGATGAATATGATCCTGATGTGATCTTCGCCCGCTGGGGGGACGGTTGGCTATTTCCTTTTTTAATTGCAAGCGCGAAGAGGTATGGAATAGATTTCAATCCCAGCCGGGATGAGGGGCAGAAATACCACAGCATTCAGGAAAATACCTTTGAAAGCTATGGGAGCATCTATTTCAGGGATCAGCAAACCCGTCTGTTTGGACGCTGGCATATCGACCCTAAAAACTCAACGATGGATATGGGGTTCAAATTCAGTATGCGCTCGGCGATTGAATTGGCGCGGGTTACCAGCGTGGACGTGCAAACTGCTGCCCGCAATAGCCCCGGTTCCGGCTTTACCGCCATGCAGATCAGGGAAGCATTTCAACGGGGAATCCTGATCCCACTGCATAAACGCCAGACCGAGCGCTATAAATCCGCATGGGGTTTGAACTTTGCAGATGGAGGCGGGTTGAACTACAGGCCGATCGTCGGGGTCCATAAAGGTGTTGCCGAGATCGATTTTTTCTCAATGTACCCATCGATCATGATGACCTGGAATATCAGCGGGGAGACGGTAGGAGTCAGGGGAAAGAAAACGCGCATCATTCCCGATAGCGGTGTGCCCATCACCCAGGATGTGGACGGTCTGGTAGCGAGTGTCCTCAGACCATTGCTTAAAAAGAGACTGAGTGTCAAACGCGCAATGAAAAAACTTGAAAAAGATGATCCGCAACGCCAGATACTCCAGTCTGTTGCCGATGCCCTTAAGTGGTTGGGATATGTATCTTTTGGCTATCAGGGATATAAGAATAACCTCTTTGGCAATATCCAGGCCCATGAAGCGATCTGTGCGATCGGCCGCGAGACCTTGGTCACTTCCCTTGAAACAGCTCATGAAATGGGTTTTAGGGTCCTGGCTGCCAATGTGGATAGCCTCTTTGTACAGAAGGAAGGCGCCAAAGTTCCCGATGATTTCAAACCACTGATGGATGAAATCCTCTTTCGAACTGGTTTGATCATTGAGTTGGAAGGCATCTTTGATTGGCTGATCTTTACCGCATCCAAAATGAACCCTCGGATTGGGGCGGCCAATCGCTATTTTGGCAAATTCGATGATGGCGGTCTAAAAGTCAGGGGGATGGCACAGCGCAGATCGGATACCTGCACCTGGATCGCAAATGCAGAGCGAGAGATCATGGCGCTTTTGGCAAGCGAAGCCGATGCAGCCAAATTGGCTGATTTCATTCCACAGGTGATCAAACTCACCCAGACATCGATCGAAGAACTGGACGCGGAGCACGTACTGATCGAAGACCTTGTCTGCCAGACAAAACTATCCAGGGAACCCGCCGAGTACAGAGGCAACTCCACCTCGGCCAAGGCCGCCAGACAATTGGCTGCTGAAGGAAAAGATCTGCGTGTTGGGCAAAGAGTGAAATTCATTTATACACACGGTGAAAAAACCAATATCTTTGCCTGGGGATTATCCATTGAGCAGGACTATTCCCTGGTAAGCAAAAAACGCTACAAGGAATTGCTGCTGCGGACAGTACACCAAATCCTGCAGCCCCTGGGATTGGAAGAAGACGATCTGCTGAGCCTGGTCTATGACAACCGCAGGCAGCTTGCTTTCGACTAGCTAAAAAGCTGGTAGTGGTAAAAAAGACTGAGGACGTCATTGCGAGCAAAGCTTGCGAAGCGAAGCAATCCCCAAACTAGTCCAAGAGACTGCCGCGTCAGGCTAACGCCTCCCTCGCAGTGACATTGTATCGCTTCAACTCAACCACTACCAAAAAACCTAAGAAAAGATCAGTCACACCTTTGAAAGCATCCCTGTTCTAACGTATAATCTGCCACATGTCTCTAAAACTGGAAGAAGTTGAATATATTGCAAAACTGGCGCATCTCGATCTGAGCGCAGAGGAGAAGGCCCGTTATCGCGAGCAGCTCTCTGATATTCTCGATCATATCGCCATGTTGAATAAACTGGACACCTCCGGCATCTCCCCGATGGCGAATGCTGTTGAGGGCGCCAGCCCTCTCCGCGCGGATGAAGCACGGGAGCCGTTGGATAGAGAGGCCTTGCTCAAGAATGCCCCGGACGCAAAAGATGGGCAGTTCAAGGTTCCGGCGGTTTTTGGGGAGAAAAGACAGATTCTCCCCCCTCCTGAGGGGGGAGCTAGAGGGGGGCAGAAGTGAATCTCCCCGAAACGCTAAAAGCCTTGGAGGATGGAAAAACCACGAGCCGCACGTTGACCGGGGCTTGCCTGGCGCGTGTAGAAGCATTGGATCAGTCCCTGCACGCTTTTCTGCATGTTGACAAAGCTGGCGCCCTCGAACGTGCCAGCCAAATGGACGCAGCAGATTTGCCCCTGCGCGGGATCCCGATCGCGGTCAAAGATGTGCTCATGGTCGAGGGGATGCCCGCCACCTGTGGCTCAAAAATCCTCGAAGGCTTTATCCCGCCTTTTACCGCGACGGCAGTCAAAAAATTACAGGATGCCGGGGCGGTGATTATCGGAAAGACAAATACCGATGAGTTCGCGATGGGCTCCTCGACAGAAAATTCCGCGTATGGTGTCACTCACAACCCCTGGAATCTGGATCGGGTGCCCGGCGGCTCCTCCGGCGGGAGTGCGGCAGCCGTCGCAGCGGGAATCGTCCCGGCAGCCTTGGGAACGGATACCGGCGGCTCGATCCGGCAGCCGGCCTCTTTTTGCGGGATCTCTGGGATCAAGCCGACCTATGGACGTGTTTCCCGTTATGGCCTGGCAGCCTATGGTTCTTCACTGGATTCTGTCGGTGTTCTGGGTCGTTCGGTTGATGACCTGGTTCCGCTTTTTGAGATCATGACGGGCAAAGATCCCCTCGATGCGACCACGGTGGATCCTTCGACTGCGCTCCTCCCTCTGGTCGCCGCTCAGGATGATGGATCATTACAGGGTACGAGAATCGGCGTCCCGGCGGAATATTTTGTTAAAGGGATTCAAGCCGAAGTTGAGGGAGCGGTCCGGGAGGCGATCCAGACGCTGAAAGAGTTGGGAGCAGAGATCATCCCCGTCAGCCTGCCGCATACCGAATACGCGCTTCCCGTTTATTATATTTTGGCACCTGCCGAAGCTTCGGCAAATCTGGCACGCTATGATGGTATCCGCTACGGGCCGCGTGAAGGCGAAGACACCTTGCAGGAAATCTACCGCCAAACCCGCGGAAAACGCTTTGGCCCCGAAGTTGAACGGCGGATCATGCTGGGAACTTACGCCCTCTCGGCCGGTTATTATGATGCCTATTACGGTCAGGCGCAGAAGGTGCGCACGCTGATCCGGCGTGATTTTGAACAGGCTTTCGAGCAGGTGGATGCGATCGCTGCCCCAATTGCGCCAACAACAGCCTTTGAAATTGGCGCTCATGGTGACGATCCACTGGCGATGTATCTTGAAGATATTTTCACCCTTCCGGCAAATTTGGCGGGGGTGCCAGGTTTGGCCATCCCCGTCGGTTTTGATGGGGATCAGATGCCGATCGGGATGCAGTTGATGGGGGCAAATTTCAGCGAAGAGCTGTTATTTGGCATCGGGCGTATTTATCAAGAAGCGACCGATTGGCATACGATGAAACCATCTATTGCGTAATGCTTTTAAACACAAAGGTCACGAAGGTTCACAAAGTAAAAACATTTTTTTCTTCGTGCTTCTTGGTGTCCTTTGTGTTTAGGCTTTTCTACAAATAAGGAAATTCTATGAATATCTTTCTGACAGGTGGCGCGGGCTATATCGGCTCTGCCACTGCTGAAGCATTACTAACAGCTGGAAACCAGGTCACGGTTTATGATTCTCTGGTGACGGGATACAGGCAGGCTGTGCCAGAGGGTGCGGAATTTATCCACGCCGATCTGGGCGATGAAGAGGCGCTCAAGGCTGCTTTTTCCAACCGGAAATTTGATGCAGTCATGCATTTCGCTGCCTTTATTGAAGCTGGTGAGAGCATGAAAGACCCGGGCAAATTCATCCGGAATAATCTGGTTAATTCCTCACGGCTGATCGAAGCAGCTGCACTCGCCGGTGTCGGACGTTTTGTGCTTTCCTCCACAGCGGCGGTCTATCAATCCAGCGATGAGCCGCTCCGTGAAGAATCCCCGCTTGGGCCAACCAATACCTACGGCTATACCAAATTGGCGGTCGAGCGTATTCTTGATTGGTACAGAAAGATTCACGGGCTCCATTTTGCCGCCTTGCGCTACTTCAACGCTTCCGGCGCAATGCCGGGACGCGGCGAGGCGCACCAGCCAGAGTCGCATCTGATCCCGCTCGTGCTGCAAGTCCCCCTCGGAAAGCGTGAGCATATCGGCATTTACGGCACTGATTATCCTACCCGCGATGGGACGGCGATCCGTGATTATATCCATATTGCCGATCTGGTCTCCGCCCATCTTCTCGCCCTGGATGCCCTTTCCGGGCAGGATAAGCTGGTCTACAACATCGGCAACGGGAAGGGATATTCCGTTAGTGAAGTGATCGAGACGGCCCGCACGGTGACCGGAGATTTGATCCCGGCTGTCGAAGCCCCCCGCCGCCCCGGAGACCCGGCCCGACTGGTCGCCTCTTCAGAGAAGATCCGCCGGGAACTGGGCTGGCAGCCGCAATATCCCGATTTGAAAGATATTATCGCTTCGGCGTGGGCGTGGCACGAATCCCATCCGAATGGCTACGAGGAACTAAAATGACCTTTCTGATTGTCCTGATCGGATGGATATTCTCGCTCAGTTTCCATGAATTTTCTCATGCCCTGGTCGCTTATTTTGGTGGTGACACCAGCGTACGAGAAAAGGGGTATCTGACCTTCAATCCCCTCAAATATACCCATCCGGTTTATTCGCTGCTGCTGCCTTTGCTCTTTCTTTTCATGGGCGGGATCGGTCTCCCCGGCGGCGCAGTCTATATTGAAACCTGGCGATTACATAGCCGAAAGTGGAGGAGCGCGGTCTCGTTGGCGGGACCCGCAGCCAATTTGATCCTGATCATCCTCCTTGCGATACTTTTCCGCTTTGCCCCTGTAAACACGACAGGTATCTGGCCCGGGCTGGCTTTTCTGGGCTTATTGCAAATCTATGCGCTGGTCTTAAATCTCATCCCTGTCCCGCCTTTTGACGGATTTGGCGCGCTTGAGCCATTTCTCGGCCAGGATATTTTGGAGAAAATCGAACCGATCCGTGGGATGATGATCTGGATCGTGATCGCCGCCCTTTGGTATGTCCCCTTTGTTAGCAATCTCTTTTCCACGCTGATCTTCTCCATTGCCGATCTCTTCAATTTCCCTCTGGACCTCGTCGCAGTGGGATATCAGCAATTCTTTTTCTGGAGATGATGATTGCAGTTCCTGAGCGGAAGGCGACAGCTTTTGAGCCTGTAGTCGAAGGATGGGTTATGCTACTGCCGCTCTTCGACTGCGCCCTGCTCCGCTCAGAGACTGGATGCTATTTTTATCATGGTACTCTTGATAGAGTATTAAGATCAAAATCTTAACGCTTTCAAAAATGACCTCAACGTCCTCTCCCACTTTCCATATCCGTGATCTTCCTGTCTATGGCGATGCGCTGCTTGCCCCAATGATGGGATTTTCAGATTGGCCCTTCCGCTCGCTTTGTCGGGAGCTGGGATCGGCGGTCAGCTATACGGAATTTGCGCGTGCCGAGGGGTTGATCCACAATATGCGGCGTGTAGCCGAGAAGCTGGAATATACAGAGGCTGAGCGCCCGGTCATCTTTCAGATCTACAGCAACGATGTGGACTATATGGTCGAGGCTGCGCTGAAAATCCAGGAGTTGCGCCCCGATGTGATCGATATCAATATGGGCTGCCCGACCAAAGCAATTGCAAACGGTGGCGCAGGTGTCGGGATGATGCGCACTCCGCTCAAGGTGGCGCGGCTATTCAAGAGGCTGACCCGTGAGCTGGAGGTGCCCGTCACGGCAAAAATCCGGATGGGCTGGGATGATTGCCAGAATTACAAGTTGATCTCCCGGATCGTTGAGGAGAACGGGGGTTCGCTGATCGCCATCCACGGGCGAACGCGGGAAGGTGGACGCGAGAGCAAAGCCAATTGGGATGTGATCGCTGAGATCAAGCAGTTGGTCAAAATCCCTGTTCTTGGGAATGGGGATGTAAATACCGTTGCCGATATCGCAAAGATGAAAGCGCATACCGGCTGTGACGGGGTCATGATTGGCCGCGCCGCGATCGGGAACCCGTGGATATTCTCGGGGATCGACCGGGATCAGGTCACGCTCGATCAGGTCCGCCAAATGATGGCCAAACATCTCGAGCGGAATCTGAAATTTTACGGGGAGGAGCTGGGGATCAATCTATTCCGCAAGCATGTTGTTCAATATATTTCTCCTTATAGAACCAGACGCCGTTTCCGACGTGAATTGTTGACGCGGGAGACTGCAGATGAGTTTTTGGCCTTGCTGGAGAAGATCAATGATTATCAAGCAGAGTAGCATCTTTTCTGCGTTTATTCTCCTCGAGGCATTTTCATTTTAATCTTGTATTAGTATGAATATCATGTATAATTCCCCCGTTAATTTTCTGGCGTCCAAATGGGCGTTTTTTTCTTTGAGGCTGGAATGAATAATTCGAAATTTAAACATATCCTGTTTGGAGAACCTTTTCCGACCAGCATGGCGATTCACGAACGCCTGGACAAAGTGCGCGGTTTGGCAATTTTTGCATCGGACCCGATCAGCAGTAACGCCTACGCAACCGAAGCTGTGATGAGCATCCTGATCGTTATCGGTAGCGGGGCTCTTTCGATGACCATGCCCATCGTGATGGCAATTGCCGCGTTGGTGCTGATCGTGGTCTTCAGCTATATCCAGACCATTTTGCATTACCCCAAAGGTGGCGGCTCCTATATTGTGGCCAAAGATAATCTTGGTACGCTCCCTTCGCTGATTGCGGCCGGGGCATTGCTGACAGATTATTCGCTCACTGTTTCTGTTTCTGTCTCCGCCGGGATCAGGGCGATCGTCTCCGCTTTTCCTGAAATTTACGATTATCGCGTTTTGCTCGCATTGGGAACAATTGCGATTCTGACGTGGATGAACTTGCGTGGTGTCCGTGAAAGTGGTTCTGTCTTTGCGTTTCCTACCTATGCCTTTATCGGCGGCGTATTCCTGGTGATCATGATTGGCCTGGTGCGCAGTTTCGGGCTTTTTGGTGTCGCTCCTCTCGCCCCTCAAGTGATTACTGGAGAGATGCTGACCGAAGACCTGACCCAACTTGGCATGATCTGGATCTTGCTGCGCGCTTTTGCTGCGGGTTGTACAGCCCTAACCGGCATCGAAGCGATCAGCGATGGCGTGCAAGCTTTCAAGCCCCCTGAGGCGAAAAATGCTGCTCAAACAATGGTAACGATGGGCGTGATCGCGATGACCTTATTCGTCGGGATCAGCTTCTTAGCCACATACTTGAACTTGATCCCTGCCCACCACGATAGCCTGCTTTCACAACTAACGCGTACCATCACCGGCGAAGGTTTCATCTATTACTGGGTGCAGATTTTTACCATGCTCATTCTTGTTCTGGCAGCCAACACCGGCTATCAGGATTTCCCTCGTCTTGGCTATTTCCTCGCCCGTGACAAATTCATGCCCCGTTGGTTGACCAATCAGGGCGACCGCCTCGTCTTTAACGGTGGCATCATCACTTTGGCAATTGTTTCTTCCATCGTCGTTATCATTTTCAAAGCAGACGAATTCGCCATGCTGCCCCTTTACGCCATCGGTGTCATGCTCTCTTTCACCATCTCGCAATCAGGCATGGTCAAATTGTTGACCAAAGTTTCCAAGCTGAAACCTGGTGAGACATTGGACACGCTTGAAACACATTTGCATCATGAAAAAGGATGGCAATGGAAACGGATCGTCAACGCGCTTGGCGCAACCACCACAGCCATCGTCTTTATCGTTTTGGTCGTCACAAAATTCGCCGAGGGCGCCTGGATTATCGTCCTCCTTATCCCGCTCATTATCACCATGTTCTACAGCATCCATCGCCACTACGACAATGTTTCCGAAAATCTCAGCACCCGTAACCTTGAAGAAACAGAGATCAGCCATGTTGCCGATGTAGTTATCCTGCCGATTGGTGATGTGCATCGCGGCACATTGCGCGCCCTGCAATATGCCAAACTAATCACGAAAGATGTTCGCGCAGTCTACATTTCTACAGATGCTTCGCTCAAAGAGCGTTTCCTGCGCCGCTGGAAAAAATTCCCCTTGCTGACCCAAAACGTCAACCTGATCGGCATCGACTACGATTACCGGGATGTTCTCACACCGCTTATCGAATATATTGAGCATGTTCACAGCGTAGAATTCCCCGATCAATCGATTACCGTTATCATTCCCGAGATCCTGACAAACTCCCTCCTCTCCAGTGGCCTGCATAACAAGACTGCCCTGCTGCTGCGTGGACGCTTGCGCCATTATCTTGACATCATTATCATCGAGATCCCCTTCCACATTTTGCCCCCGAAGAAAAAACCGGAATTCAAACTTACAAAAACGGTGGATGAAGTCCCCGCCCCGCTCGAGGACGAGGCACCTGCTACCGATTAAAACAGTTTTTTCCCCACAATAAAAGACACCGGGTTTTTGAATCACCCGGTGTCTTTTTATCAATCAGTGAGAATCTGTACAGTTCCTCCCGAAGGATACCGGGACGGTGTAGTCGCCTGTGCCTGACAGGTGAAGGACGGATTATGCCAATGTCGCTCTTCACCCGTTCGGGTACAGGCGATTGCGCTCTGCTCCGCTCAAAGACTGAATTTTTACTTAACCTACGTCACTGCGAGCATTTTTTCGCGAAGCAGTCTCCCTTGTTGTGAGGGAGATTGCCGCACTCCGCTACGCTACGTTCGCAATGACATCAATTTACTTTTTCGAACTTCCAGCTCATTGCCTATCTTAAACAAAGACGCCGAAGTTAGTCAAAAACTCGGCGTCTTTTCATCTTAAAATAAGTAGTGATTAAATAACTTTTCCTTTTGTCGAAGAGTGTCACGCTACAAGCGTGACCTACATCATCAAACTAGACGTAGGTCACGTTTCCAACGTGACATTCACGGAAAGCAATTTACGTCACTTCCACATCATGGGGATGAGATTCTTTCAGACCAACAGCTGTGATCCGCACCAGGACGGCTTTCTCGTGCAGCTCTTCGATGCTGTGGGCATTGGTATAGCTCATCCCGGATTGCAACCCGCCAACCAGTTGCTTGAGTATTTCCCGGGCCGGGCCGCGATAGGGAACCGCCGCTTCCACGCCCTCAGAAACATAATCTTCGATTTCCTCTTTGGTGATCTCACTTTCGCCTTCGCGGGATTTCCGTGCCAAATTCGCCTGCAGGGAGGCCATGCCGCGCGAGACTTTATAACGATGCCCTTTTCGGGTGATGACCATACCGGGACTCTCGTCGGCACCGGCCAGTAAGCTCCCGACCATGACCGTGGATGCCCCCGCTGCCAAAGCCTTGACGATATCCCCTGAAGTGCGGATACCACCGTCGGCGATAATGGGGATCCCCTGCGGGCGGGCGACCGCGGCAGATTGCATTACGGCTGTAAATTGGGGCACACCTGCGCCTGCCACGATGCGTGTGATGCAGATCGAACCGGGACCAACCCCAACTTTGACTGCGTTCACCCCGGCATCAATTAATCGCTGGGTCCCTTCGCCTGTGGCGACATTCCCACCGATGATCTGAGCCTGGGGAAAATTCACCCGGATTTGCTTGATAATATCAATTTCCAGCTTTGAGTCGCCGTGGGCAATATCCACTACGATGCAATCTGCCCCTGCCTCTAGCAATTGCTCGACACGTTTTAATTCACTTTCCTTCACACCCACCGCAGCGCCAATCGCCAGCCGTCCTCGCGTATCCTTGGTGGCCTGGGGGTATTTGGCCTTCTTCATAATATCCTTGAGGGTGATCAACCCGGCCAGACTGCCATCCGCGTTGACCAGGGGCAGTTTTTCGATGCGGTACTCATGGAAAATTTGCTCAGCTTTTTCCGGTTTTGTATCAGGCGCTGCAGTGACCACTTTCTTTGTCATGATTTCTGTGATCGGTCGCTCGTTATGCTTCTCAAAGAGCATATCCCGGGTGGTGACGATTCCAACTACGTGATTGGAGTCATTCACGATCAGAATGCCGCCGGTTTCAGTTTCTTCCATCACCCGTCGTACGTCGCCCACCGTGCTGGTCTCATGGAGGGTGAGCGGATTATCGACTACAAAGGAGACGGCTTTTTTCACTTGTTGGATCTGCCTGACCTGATCGGCAATGGTCATAAAGCGATGGATGATACCGATCCCACCCTGACGCGCCATTATGATCCCCATTTCCTTTTCGGTGACGGTATCCATATTGGCAGAGACGATCGGGATTTGCATCTCAATATCCGGGGTCAGTTGGGTCTGCGTCGATAATTTGCGACGTGATTTCACATCCGAATATTGGGGCGTTAGCAGGACATCATCGTATGTCAGCGCTACTTCCGGTAAGATTTTCATCAACTTCTCCTTTGGCTTTCTCAGACGTAGAAAAGGCGGTTTTCTGCATATTTTATAATCACTCAACCTCCCCAGAAATGTCTCTGCGAGGAGCATGCTATTGCGACGTGGCAGTCTCCTAAATCAGTATATTGCTGTATTTCTCTGACCGCATGGACGTTAACGTCCACGC
>JACKQG010003133.1_pt1 | contig 20660 bp, 15 predicted proteins | sample 8237621 | NCBI WGS metagenome assembly JACKQG01 (sample SAMN15677084, study PRJNA649215) | marine metagenome | biome: marine; feature: Black Sea; material: saline water; isolation source: suspended particulate matter (SPM) from the Black Sea western gyre | collected 2013-06-09/2013-06-10 | depth... | reverse complement strand
AAGAATTTTTTTTCCTTCGCCTTTGCCTCAGCCTTCGCCTGCACTTTAGTGCGCTGGGTACGCCCGGTACAAATGTGGTAATGAACGATGAACTAACTACCCGCCATTGCACGAATTCCAGTTCTCCAACTTTCCACGGGGATCAGTGGGTAAAAGCGGAAGTTGAAGTTCACGGGAACGGTGTTATTAAACACATTATTAATGGGGAGATTGTGCTTGAATATGAAAAATCGCAATTGGATGAAAACGACACTGATGCTCAAAAATTAATTAAGGATGGAAATTTAATGCTGCATGAAGGATATATTTCTCTGCAGGCAGAAAGTCATCCGTGTGAGTTTCGAAATATCGAAATTCTTATTCTTGAAAAATAGTAGCTATGGATAGATAATAAGTATCCGCTCAATAATATTTGGTAAATACGTCAATCTTTTTTGTTTCAAGGTTAAGAAAATTTTATCGCAGAATAATTTATAGCAGAATAATTCTGCTATAAATTATTCTGCTAACATTATGGCGAGCTTGTAACAAAAATCCATTCTCACAATTTACCATTAACTATTGAGTGGATACCATGATAATGTGCCAGGCACGTATAACAACAATTGGAGATATGAATGTTTATAAAAATAATAATTTTAATCACACTTGGTTCAATGTTTCTTCTCACCTGTACAGCCAGCAAAGAATACAAAGAAATCCAGCTTACCCACGATTTGAACAAAAATTTCGACCTTGATGGGCGATATAATTTTTCCCCGGATGATAAATGGCTGGTTTATGATACCCGAATTGAAGGAGGCGGAATCGGTGATTGTAGCACAATTGAAAAAGTGAATATTGAAACTGGTGAAATTGTAACGTTGTACAAAACACAAAACGCAACAGAATTTGGGCCAGGCGTTGGTGCTCCAAGTTACAGCCACACCGAAAATAAAACGATATTTATTCATGGTTTACTAAACTGTAATGAAGAACATCCTTACCAGCAGTGGAGAAGAACCGGTGTTATGATTGATGATAATAATCCTGGCGTGCCAATTTTTATGGATGCTCGGGATGTCACGCCGCCTTTTACCCCCGGCGCTCTTCGTGGCGGCACGCATCAGCATGAATGGAGTGGAGATGGAAAATGGATCGGCTACACTTACAATGATGCGATCATGAAAACGCTGGAAGACAAAACAGGCGAACATTGGAATTTAAGAACCATCGGTGTTTCCAGAGCCATCAGTCCAGTTGAAGTGGATCACGATCCTGACGGAGAAAATAAAAACGGTACGCACTTTTCTGTTTTGGTAGTAAAAGTAGTCCCAAACCCAAAACCCGGTTCGGACGAAATTGATCATGCGAATGACGATAGTTGGGTTGGGAATCATGGTTACAAAAAAGAAGATGGTACCTGGCAGCGCGGTAGGGCATTTGTCGGAACTGTGCGTGATAAAAACAATAATCCGGTTCGGGAAGTATTCATTGTTGATATCCCGGAACAAATTGATATTCCCGGTGATGATGGGCCGCTTGAAGGAACAGAAACCACATTCCCAATGCCGCCAAAAGGTACAACCCTACGCCGTTTGACTTTTTCTGCAGAAACAGCACATGCCGGCGTGCTTGGTTTTACGCGCTGTTCAAGCGATGGAAAATTCATTTCATATCGTGCAAAAGATGAAAAAGGAGTTTTCCAGGTATTTTTTGTTTCCCCTTTAGGTGGTGACCCGATACAGGTTACGAAACATGATTCCGATGTTCAAAGCGCAGTACGCTGGTCGCCGGACGATAAAAAAATATATTATGTTTGGGATAATAGCGTTATCGAATGTGACGTGAGCGATGGAGCTGGTTTTGGAGAATGGAAACGAATTACTTCAAAAACAACTGAAGCACCGAACAATATCGTATTATCTCATGGTGGGAAAATGATTGCATTTAATAGATACGTGCAAAAGGACGGTACGAATATTAAGATGAAACAGATATTTATCGTAAAGCTTTAGATTGTTCCAACGGATAGAAACAATCCAACAGATATTATTTTTTGATGATTGCTTTGATATCAAGGAGTGTTGGATTACTGGATTTATGGAGTAATGGATTATTGATATCAACAAAATTAATAAATTACTCCCTTTTTTGTTTTCTCACTATACAACTGCTATTATTCAAATATGAGAGAGGTCTCAAATGATAAAAAACAGAAGAGTGATGATTTTTGTTTTTTTTGTATTATTTTCTTTTGTAAACAAGGCGTCATATCTACAAACCACACAACCATCTCCGTCAAACCTCACGGTTGAATTATTGGAATTTCCCGCAAAAACAACTATCACTGATTTAAAGCCGGAATTTGGTTGGGTAATGAATTCAGCGATTAAAAATGATGTGCAATTTGCATATCAAATATTAGTTGCCACCAGTCCAGCAAAGTTGGAAAAAAATATCGGTGATATGTGGGACACAGGGAAACTAAATTCCACCCAATCGATAAATGTTGAATACAATGGAAAAAGACTATCCCCAAATTCAACATATTTTTGGAAGGTAAAAACCTGGAATAAAAATAAAATGCCGAGTTTGTATTCAAATCCACAACAATTTAAAACAGGGGAGAAAGTTCAGCAGTATCAAACAGATCGATATCTTTTGGAAATGAATGAAATAATACCTGTCAAAGTTGTTGAGAAAGATAAAGGTTCATATTTTGTAGATTTTGGGAAAGCTGCTTTTGGAACTATACAAATAACGGTTTCCAGTTTGGCAAAAAAACACACAATGGAGATTCATCTTGGTGAAGCGGTTAAAGATGGCAACAAAGTTAACAGGAAACCTGGTGGTACAATTCGTTATCGAAAAATCAAATTGCCGGTCAAACAAGGAACATACGCTTACAAGGTTTCAATTCCACCCGATGAGCGGAATACGAGAGACAGAGCCATCAAAATGCCTGGTTATATTGGGGAGGTTTTGCCATTTCGTTATTGTGAGGTAAAAAAATGTCCTTCAAAATTGAATAAAAATTCTATCAAACAATTGGTTGTGAATTATCCATTCAATGATAGTGCAACCCAATTTTTATCGGACAGCAAAGTGCTCAATGATGTTTGGGAATTATGCAAATACAGCATCAAAGCCACCAGCTTTTGCGGTACGTATGTTGATGGTGACCGGGAGCGGATTCCTTATGAGGCAGATGCATATATCAATCAATTGTGTCATTACAATGTTGATCGTGAATTTACAATGGGGCGCTATAGCCACGAATATCTGATAATGAATCCAACCTGGCCTACAGAATGGATTTTGCATTCCGTATTGATGGCATGGGCTGATTATCTTTACACGGGAAATTCGGAGTCGATGGAAAACTATTATGAAGACCTAAAGGCAAAAACGCTGATCTCTCTGGCAAGGGATGACGGCTTGATAAGTACCACGACTGGTAAACTGACGGATGATGTTATCAAATCCATCCATTTCAACAAAAAAATAAGAGACATTGTTGATTGGCCGCCTGGCTCTTTCACGAAGGGTGGTACAGGTGAAAGAGATAATCATGTTATGGGTGACATCAATACGGTTGTAAATGCTTTCCATTATCAAGCTCTTTTTCTGATGAGTAAAATAGCCCAAGTGTTGAACAAAGTGGATGATGCAGAATATTTCATTCAAAGGGCTGAAAAAGTAAAACATTCAATCAATGAAAAACTGTTTGATTTGAATCGAAAAATTTATGTAGATGGAGAGGGCATTGATCATGCATCTTTGCATTCGAATATGTTCCCTTTGGCATTTGATCTCGTTCCTGAAGAACACAAAGAATCCGTTGTAAAATTTATCAAATCAAGAGGTATGGCGTGCAGCGTTTACGGTTCTCAATATTTATTGGAAGCGCTTTACAAAGCAGGAGAAGATAAATATGCTCTCTGGCTGATGACAAATGATTCAGACCGAAGCTGGCCACACATGATTTATGATGTTGGTACAACGATTACACTTGAAGCCTGGGATTGGAAATATAAAAATAATCTGGATTGGAACCATGCCTGGGGCGCAGCACCGGCGAATATCATTCCCAGGTATGTCATGGGGATTGAGCCATTGGAGCCGGGATTCGGAAAATTTCAAATCAAACCACAGGTTGGCGAATTAAAAAATGGTAGCATTGATCTGGCAACAATCAGGGGAACGATTCATATTGATTTTAAAACGGATCATAAAACATTTTTCAAACTCAATGTGCGGATACCTGCAAATACATCGGCAATTGTTTATTTGCCAAAATTGGGAATTAATAATGCGGTGGTTGATATGAATGGTAAAAAACGGCGGGGGAGAATTGATGGGGAATTTGTGGTTATTGATAATGTTGGATCGGGGGGGCATGAATTTGTGAGGTGATTTTGGGTTTGGGGTGTGTTATTATTATTAGCCCGCAGAGCGTTGCTCTGGGCTATTGTATTTGACTCCTTCGGAGTCATCCTTGTTAGCATCGAAGATGCGAAATAAAATCGGGGAGGGCAACGCCCTTCCCGATGGTAGATCAAAAAAATGAATAATGAGCCCTGAAGGGGCGGAATCAATTAACCATTGCAATAAAGGAGAAAACCATGCCACAGAGTTTAGTCAAAATATACGTTCATTTGACGTTTAGTACAAAAAAATGGCAGCCATTTATAGATCAGAAAATTGAAAAGGAATTATTCCCCTACATGGCAAAAATATTTCGGGAGAAAGATTCACCCAGTTTGGCAATCAATGGAGTGGAAGATCATGTTCATTGTTTGTTTTTGTTATCCAAGAAAATACCAATTTGTGATGTTGTGGAAGAAGTGAAAAAATGTTCTTCAAAATGGATAAAAACCAAAGGCGTGGAATACAAAAATTTTTACTGGCAGCACGGGTATGGGGCATTTTCTGTGAGTCAATCTGGGGTTGAACCTGTCAAAAAGTATATCGCGAAACAAAAAATACATCACCACAAAAAGACATTCAAAAAAGAATTTGTGGAGTTGCTGAAGAAATATGAAGTTAAATATGATGAAAGATATGTGTGGGATTAAATAGCTGGCTTGCCTAATCCTGTAATATAATGCTCCTTCGGAGCTTTTCAAAGAGGACTGAAGAATGAGAAGAATAAAAAAAATATCTAAATTATCTATCACAATATTTGTGTGTATTCTGTTTGCATTTACTTCATTACTTTCAAATCAGGAAAATGAACAATGGAATATTTTTATCAACAAACAACTCCAAAACGATGAAGCAATAAAAGTCGTTTTAAGCGATTTACAAAAAGCAGGTTTGGAATTAACTATTTTTGACGATACAAAGGAGATAACAGGAAATTCAATTATCATCGGATCAGAAAAACGTAATAAACTAACATCCAAATTAGCGAAGCAAAACAAGATTAAATTATCAGGTGTAGAAAATGAACAAGGTTATGAGATTGTCACCAAGAATATAGATGGAAATAAAGTGATGGTGATCTCTGGTGGCTCACTAACAGGAGATGTTTATGGACTGTATTGGCTTTGGGACCGCCTGCGAGTTTTCAAAGAACTTCCTGACATCAATGTCAAAAGAGAACCTGAATTAAAAATCAGGTTCACTGGTGGCGGAAATAAAGAAGCCATTCGAAACGCGCTTCGCTATGGCGCGACCTGGGTTTCTGGCGGACCTTCGGTGAATCATTTGGTTCCCTGGACCGTTGAGCCTGAAAAAAGCAATAACGCAAAAAGCAGGGAAAAAATTCGTGAATTGATTAACTATGCTCACTCACTGCACCTGAAATTTTTGGTTTATGAAGATGAATTTTCCTATCATCCTTCGTTGTTGAAAGAATTTGGCGCAAAACCGACGCCAAGCGATCCGGCGTTCTGGGATGCGGTGCAGGCGAAGTACAGGCGGCTGTTTCAAGCGCTGCCTGAAATTGATGGCGTAAGAATTCGAACTGGTGAATCAACCCGGGTTGGCGGTAATTTCAGAGCGCTGGATGTGATGCACGAAGGGGAAGGCTGCGATTGGAGTCTGGCAAAACGTTACCGCACTTATGTGAAAAAAATGTACACTGTGGTTGTGGGTGAATTTGATAAAATTTATTTTCAGCGCACCTGGGTAACCAGTGCCCATGAACAGCATTCAATGGCAGATGTTTACAAAGAAATATTTACGGACGACGTTCCTGTCAGAAATTTATATATGTCGCCATATTTAAGCACCACAGATCGTTATTTTCACCAGCCTTACAATCCGACCTTTAATTTGACTCCGCACAACATGGTAGTGTTATTATCCACTTTAGATTATCACGGTCATTCTGGCGTAAATATCTGTCCGACGTTTCCTGGACAATATTTTCAGGGTGGATTGAAAACTTATTTGATGCCAAAAGAAAATAATTTGAAAGGGGTACATTTTGGTATTCCCGGTAGCGAAGGCTGGAATACAGGAAGTCTAACTGCTTATACCGTTTTCAGGCTCTCATGGAATCCGAATGAAGATGTTAAAAATATTGCCAGAGACTTTGCTTCAATTTATTTTGATGAAGATGCTGCTGAAGATTTAGCTGATATTTTATTATTATCGCCTAATGCTTATAAATACGGTATCTATATTGAACCGGTGGCGCATGGTGATTTCAGATCCCTGCCTCATTTAAGGTTGACAACTTTTCCGGTAAAGGGATTCCCAAGGTTAGATAATGGCAAAAAGCATATCGATTTTTTGAAAACGATTTATCTCCGTTGCCAGCCCTGGAAAACAGAAACGCTGCTTTATCTGGATCATGGTTTGGATGTGGCGCATTCAATGGTTGAAAAAATGAATCAGGCGAAACCACTAATTTCGGATAAAAAGTTGGCGGAAAAAACTGGGAATTCCATCGATCTAACTTATTGGTTGATAAAAACAAACAATCTTTATGTGAAAACGTTTTTCGCTTATTTTGATTATCGTGATTTTCCGACTGACGAAAATAAGGAATCGCTGACCATGTTTGCTAATGAACTTCGTGAGTCAATGTTAAAATTTAAGGCGATACCAGGTTGTGTTTATCGGCTGGATGGGATGGAGCAGCTATTACAAAATGTGGACCAGGTTTTGACTGATTTAAAAATTGCCGAAGAAAAATTAGCCAACGCACCTGATGATGATGGCATCAAGTTGTTGATCTCCGAACAACAACAAAAATCTGCTGAAATTTTGAAAAAATATTCCAAACGAGCAATTAAATTTATGACCTGGCAGGGAAGAGTTGATGGCATGGATTTGATTCACATCAAAGCAAATAATTTGGTAGTTGAACATCTGCGATACGATAACATTGCGGAGATGGATTTTCAATTTATAAAACCGCTGCCAAAGAAAAATGTAACAGTGGTAATAAAAGATATTCAAGCGCGCTCTTTTAGACCTTTTATTTTTGAGCAACCGAATAAGGAAAATGATTACACAGTTACACTTTATCTGTCAGATTATCCCAAACACGGCTATAGCTGGTGGGAATTCGATTTGTATTATATTTCGAAACCACCTGATGAATTGGGATTGGCTGTGCCGTGGTAAAATTAAGAAAAATTTCTTAACGCAAAGGGCGCGAAGGAGGCGCAGAGATCGCAGTGCTATTTTTGTTTTAATCCTTTGCGTCCTTTGCGTGTACTTTGGGATCTTTGCGGTTAAGCTTTTTAAAGTAGAATAAAATTTATAGGATATTATTTTTTATCTGAAAGAGGATTAAAAATGATGCGACAAAATAAGTATTTAATATTTTTAGGATTATTTATTTGGTTTAACAACATTTTTTCACAATCATCTTTGAAAGGTGAATTCATCTTCAAACCAGATAAAATCAAACACGGGCATACCCACGCCTCATGCATCGTCGAATTGCCAAATGGAGATTTGCTGACTTGCTGGTACGAAGGCGAAAGCGACAAGAGCCGTGATGTTCATATTCAAGCATCTCGCTTAAAAAATGAAGCCGAAAATTGGTCGGAACCGTTTTTATTGGCTGACACACCAAAACTCTCCGATAATAATCCCTGCCTGTTTATTGATGACAAGCAACGATTATGGCTGTTCTATTATACATTACTCGGTGCACCTGAAGAAGCCTGGGATACGGCGCTTTTACGCTACAAAATTTCTTCCGATTATTTGGATGAGTCGAAGCAAATCGTTTGGGAAATTCAAAATGACTTGCCCGTCATTCCCAATGGATTGGATGAGACTGTCGAATTGCTCTGCAAACAGGCAGTGGCACAATCTAATGGCGATGCTGAAATAACCAAAGAATGCGAACAAGCCCGAATGTATTTGAAAAAACAATTGAAACGGCGATTAGGATGGACGACACGGGCTCACCCAACATTGCTTTCCAACGGTACGTTAATGTTGCCAATGGCTTCAGAAATATTTGGTGTAGCTGCCATGGCATTAACATCCGATGGCGGGGAGACCTGGCAATTTTCAAAAACAATACTGGGAGATTGGGTGGAACAGTCCAGCGTTTTCGAGCGGAAAAATGGCACGCTGGTCGCCTATTTTAGAGATGCTTCTGATCGTCATCGAATCCGAAAAAGTGAATCGCACGATTTTGGATTAACATGGGCGCCGATAGAAAACACACAATTTCCCAATCCCGGATCAGGTGTGGAAGTTATTCGATTGGCAAGTGGAAATATTGTTCTGATTTACAATAATTGTGAAGATGATCCCCGTAATACTCTGGATGTAGCTTTGTCAGATGATGAAGGAAAAACCTGGAAATGGAAACGAAATATTGAAAAATCCGATGGACAGGGTAGATTTGATTATCCTTCAATAATCCAGACTCGAGATGGAAAAATTCATGCCACTTACAGTCATAACGTGGAAACAATTAAACATGTTGTTTTTACAGAAGAGTGGATAAGATAATTATCTGAATAATTTACTGATGGGCTGTATCAAAAGTCAGATTGCCTGTCATTCCCGCAATAACTCACTGTTTTTGCTGGATGCCTGTACCACAACCACTACTTTTTGTTCATATTAATGTTAAAAAGTTGTTGATATTTGCAGTTTTACATTTTATATTATCAATATTTACAGGTTAAGTTCATTATTTAAATTAATGAATTAAAAATTTGATCAAAACAGCCGGAGCCGAACCAATGCCCAATCCACCAAAAGTCATAACTGAACTTGTCCAAAAATTTGAACGCAATTTCGCTGAATACAAACATCCCAAATACAACGAAACCCAGATTCGTGTTGAATTTGTCAATCCGTTTTGGAAAGCGCTGGGCTGGGACGTGGATAATGAAAAAGGCTACGCCATGGCTTACCGTGATGTGGTTCACGAAGACGATATCAAAGTTGGTCGTACCAGCCGGGCACCGGATTACGCGTTCAGAGTAGGAGGGACGCGCAAGTTTTTTCTGGAAACCAAAAAGCCGTACACCGATCTTAAGCACGATCCTGCGCCTGCGTTTCAGTTGCGGCGCTATGCCTACAGCGCCAAACTGCCAATCTCCATGCTCACCGATTTTGAGGAGTTCATCGTTTATAACTGCCGCACCAAACCAGCAATTACTGACAAACCCCATGCCGGTCGCATGGTTTATTACACCTTCCGCGAATATCCAGAAAAATGGGGCGAGATAAGCGAACGTTTTTCCAAAGAAGCGGTGCTGCAGGGAAATTTTGATCGCTTTATCGAAGACACGCAGGGCAAGCGTCCGCGCGCCGAAATCGACCGCGATTTTCTCGATGACCTGGATAACTGGCGCATCACACTGGCGCGCAATATCGCCCTGCGCAACCCAGATCTTTCGGAACGGGAGTTGAATTATGCAGTGCAGCTGACTATCGACCGGCTGATCTTTTTGCGCATGTGCGAGGATCGCGATATCGAACAGTACGAAACTTTGCTGGGATTGACCAACGGCGCCCGCATTTATCCCAGGCTGGTACAGTTGTACTACAAAGCGGATTCCCGCTACAATTCCGGACTGTTTCAATTTGAGGAAAAGGACGGACCCCATGCGGACGAGCTCACGCCGAAACTGTCCATCGATGACAAAGCGCTCAAAGACATTATCAGCGAGCTGTATTATCCGAAATGTCCCTACGAGTTCAGCGTGCTGCCAGTGGAGGTGCTGGGCAATGCTTATGAGCAGTTTTTGGGCAAACGGATCACACTGACAAAAGGACACCGCGCACGGATAGAGCAAAAGCCGGAAGTGCGCAAAGCCGGCGGTGTGTATTATACGCCCCAATATATTGTGGATTATATTGTGAAAAACACGGTGGGGAAATTGTGCGAGGGTAAAACACCGACTGACATCAGCGAGCTGCGCGTGCTTGATCCGGCGTGCGGTTCCGGATCGTTTTTGCTGGGTGCATTTCAGTATTTGCTGGACTGGCATGTGAGTTGGTATCGCTCTGAAATGAAACGAACGGGAGAACTTCCGCATAGCGCAGAGGGCTCAGCGCATGGCGAATCCCGAGAACGGGACAGGCAGCGGAAAGCAAAAAGCCAAAAGCGAAAAGCAAAATTTCAGGCAATTTTTCAGGACAAAGGCGGCGAATGGTACCTGACCACGGCTGAAAAAAAGCGCATTCTAACCAATAATATTTTTGGTGTGGACATCGACGCCAATGCCGTTGAAGTGACTAAACTCTCCCTGCTGCTCAAAGTGTTGGAACACGAAAGCAGCGAAACCCTGAACCGCCAGCTCGGTTTGTGGCAGGAGCGCGCTCTGCCCAACCTGGCGAGCAACATCAAATGCGGCAATTCACTGATCGGCACTGATTTTTATGAGCAGCAGCAGACCGCACTGTTTGATGAAGAAGAAGCCATGCGCGTCAACGCGTTTGACTGGCAGCGGGAGTTTCCCGAGATATTTGAACGTGGTGGATTTGATGCGGTGATTGGGAATCCGCCGTATGTGGATTGTAGAGAAAATGAAAATATCTCAAAAGATTATTGGAAGACTAAATATATTTCTTCTTCATATGGTAAGACAAATACTTATGAAATATTCATTGAAAAAAGCATTTCGATTTTAAAAGACAATGGTCAATTAGGTTATATAATTCCAATTGTCTTATTAAACGTCGAATCTTGCAAGCAAAGCAGAAAACTATTATCGGGCTTTAAGATAAATGAAATTGCTTATTGTGAATTACCCGTTTTCAAACATGCAAATGTTGACACAATGCTTTTATTTTTATTAAAAAAACCTTCTACCAAAAACGAAGAAATAATAATAAATCAATTTAATGCGAACTATAAGGACATAATAGAATCGCATTCTTTTCTTCACTCAGAAATCAAGCCAGAAAACGATTATAAAATTTATGTAAAGTCAAATAAAATTTTTGCTTCTATAGCAAAAAGAAATAATGAACGACTAATTAAAATATCAGATGAATTAGATTTTTTTAATGGAATTGCAACAGGGCCTAATAAGGAAAAATACTTGGCAGAGAAAAAGCTAAATTCAGAATATAAACCACTTTTAATGGGTAATAATATTGGCTTATATAGTACAAATTTTGACAATATCTTTATTAATTATGATAGAAAAAAACTTCATCGACCTAGAAAAGAGAGAATTTTTTTAGAGAATGAGAAAATAGTTATGCAGAGAATCAGAAATTTAAAATTAAAACGGAGAATAGTTGCTACTCTTGATACTAATAAATATTACACATTTAATTCCGTAAACAACTTATTATTAATAAGGGGGAGTGCTTATAATATCAGGTACTTTTTAGGCGTCCTTAATTCAACACTGCTAAATTATCTCTTAAAGCAGTTATCATTAAATACAAATATAACAATTAACGATTTGGAATTATTGCCAATTCGTTCAATTGACTTTTCTGATTCCGTTGACAAGTCCCGTCACGATCATATGGTGCGGCTAGTTGAAAGGATGCTGGTCTTACATCAGCAATTTAGTGCGTCGCAAATACCGCAAACAAGCAATATACTCCAACGCCAAATCGCCGCCACCGACAAACAAATCGACCAGCTTGTTTACCAGCTTTATGGCTTGACCGACGAGGAGATCAAAATCGTGGAGGATGCGGTGAAGTGATGTAAAAATTTTAAATTACGTGCGAGACACCTCCGAGGTGCGTCGCACGTACGTAATAAAATTATCACTTGATTTTATCGAATTTATTTTGTAAAATAATTGCGAATACGATATATAAGATATCTGATGTTCAAATTCTTTTAGATATTTCTGTATATCATTACAAATTGAATGTTATACAGGTCTATACAATTACTGGTTCGCTGTGGCAAAAAGACGCCACAGCGAATCGGGCGATTCAGGAGCCATGTATTTAATAAAGGTAGTGCTTGTAGTATCGCGAACATGCAATTTCAACAGACAATTTTTTTCTGGGGAGCAAAAGAATCTCCCCAGAAAAAAATGCTCCTGAATCGCCCGATTAGCCGTATGATGTTTAACAAATAACCCTAAACGGATACATGAAGAGTTTTTATGATGGGTGATTTATCGGAGGGCAGATGAAAGAAGAATCTTATAAAAATAATAAATTGTCTGCAGTTGCTGTGGATTTGTTCTGTGGAGCTGGCGGAATGACACACGGCTTTATAAAAGCTGGCATAACTGTAATTGCAGGTATCGATACCGATGAAACATGTAAATACGCGTATGAAAAAAATAATAATACAAAATTCATCAAAAAAGATATTAGAGCAATTACAGGAACAGAATTGGCAAGGCTATATCCAGAAAATGGTATCAGAATACTGGCAGGTTGTGCACCATGTCAACCATTTTCGACCCATACACAAAAAAATAGCAAAAGAAATGAAGACGAGAAATGGGGATTGTTGCATTCATTCTCAAGATTAATAAAAGAGATAGAACCCGATATTGTCTCAATGGAAAATGTACCTCAAATTGAAAAGCAAGAGATATTTTCGGATTTTATTAGAAATCTAAAAGAACTCGATTATCATATATCTTGGCAATTTGTATATTGTCCCGACTATGGAATACCACAGACAAGAACTCGTCTGGTTCTTTTGGCTTCAAAACTTGGAAATATCCAACTACTATCCAAAACTCATACACCCTCTCGATATCGCACCGTTGAAAAAATCATTAGAAATCTTGAACCTATAAATGATGGGGAAACTTCTAACAAAGATCCATTACATAAGGCATGCAAGCTTACAGCAATCAATAAAAAACGAATTCATCAGTCTAAACCGGGAGGAACATGGCGAGATTGGGACAAAGAACTGCTTACCCAGTGTCATCAAAAACCTTCGGGTAAAAGCTATGTTTCTGTCTATTCCAGAATGGAATGGGATAAGCCAGCACCTACAATTACGACACAGTTCTATAATTTTGGGACAGGTCGTTTTGGACATCCAGATCAAAATAGAGGGTTATCTTTAAGAGAAGGCGCTCTTTTGCAAACATTTCCCAATTACTATAAACTTATCGATCCAAAACTGCCATTTTCTATCTCGCGCCTTGGAAAGCATATCGGCAATGCAGTTCCTGTTAGATTAGGTAAAATCATTGGTAAAAGTATAATGAAACATTTGGAGGAGAATCATGCCTGAAGAACATAAATATAAGATGACAATGAGTCTAAATATCCTAAACCATTTAGGAATTGACCTTTATAGTAATACACCTGCAGTACTGTCAGAGGTAGTAGCGAATTCATGGGATGCAGATGCAAAAAATGTAGATATAACAATTATGGATGATGATATTGTTATAACTGATAACGGCCTTGGAATGACTGTAGACAATATGAACAGAAAATTCCTAAATGTCGGATACCAGAAAAGAGAAAAAGAAGGAGACGAAACACCTGAAGGGCGCCCGTTAATGGGTCGGAAGGGTATTGGTAAATTGAGTTTATTTTCTATAGCGAATACTATAAAAGTAGAATCTATTAAAGGTGGTGAAAAACATGGTCTTCTAATGTCCGCTGAAGGCATCAAAGATGCGATAACTGAAGAAAATGATGTTTACAATCCGGAAGAACTCAAAGATGATGAACTCACCATTTCGGAAGAAGTTGGTAGAGTTAAAATTCATGAACAAGGAACAAGGATTACTATTTCAGATTTAAAAAGAGGATTAAGTAGAACGCGTGATGCATTAAAAAAGAGGATAGCAAGAAGATTCAGCATTTTTGGTTCAGAATATGATTTCATTGTTTATTTTAATAATGAAAAAATCGGGATTGAAGATAGGGATTATTACCACAAGATACAATATATCTGGTACTTCGGCAAGGAATCAGAAAAATTTAAAGGCTTTTGCAATGATGAAAAGCTAGAACATGATAAAAAAAGGGTAAACATAATTACGGTTAAATATAACGAAAGTAAAGAAAATAAAGAAGTTAAAGAATACAAGATAACAGGTTGGATAGGAACAGTTGCGAATTCTGGCGAGTTAAAAGATCAATATGATAATCTTAATAAAATAACGATTTTAGTCAGAGGTAAATTAGCTCAAGAAGATATTCTCGAAGATTTTGCAGAGGGTGGATTATTTTCAAAGTATCTCATAGGTGAAATACACGCAGATTTTCTTGATATCACAGGTGAAGCCGAAAGCGCTACAAGTAATAGGCAGGAGATAAAGAAAGACGACGAGAGATATATAGCTTTAAGGAATTTCGTTTACTGGGAATTAAAGCATATTCAAAAGACTTGGACGGATTTGCGTAAGGGGAAAGGGACCGAAGAAGCTCAATCGATACCAGCTATCGCCGATTGGTTTAACAGCTTAAAGGGAGATGATAAAAACCACGCAAGGTCTCTATTCGGTAAAATAGGGCAACTTAAAGTAGATAAAGACGAAGAAAGACGGGAATTGTATAAACAAAGCGTTTTAGCTTTCGAGAATATGAAATATAAAAGGAATTTAAAAGCACTCGAATTGATATCAATAGAAAATTTAGAAGAATTTACCAGGATTATTGCAAATATCGATGATATAGAAGCCACTCTTTACCATCAAATTATCAAGGAAAGATTGTCAATAATAAATAAGTTGCATCGTCAAGTTGAGGATGGTGTGTTGGAAAAAGTGATACAGAAGTATTTATACGGACATCTTTGGTTGCTGGATCCTTCTTGGGATAGGGCAACGGAAACCCCTCAAATGGAAGAGGCTTTTAGTACAATGGTTAAAAAACTAGATAGTCATGGTCTCTCTGGTGAAGAGAAAAGAAGCAGGTTTGATATAAAATACAAGAATCCATCGAAGAAACATGTGATAATAGAATTAAAAAAGTCAGACGTTTATACAAATAGATTCGATTTAGGCAAGCAAGTAGATAAATACAAAAGAGCATTTGAAAAGATATTAAGGTCGATGAATATAGAAGATGAACCTGTAGAAGTAATATGTCTCGTTGGTAAACCTTTAACCGATTGGAATACTCCGAAAGCGAAAGAAGAATCCATAAGAGCTATGGAAGAATCTAATGTTAGAGTGATTTTATATAGAGAGCTTATTCAGGAAGCTTATAAATCATATAGTCTTTTCCTTGAAAAAAATGCTGAGGCTAGTAGCTTAACAAGATTGCTTGAGAGCATAGAATTAGAGGAATACACTTAATCATGTCTGATACCGTCTCTAAAAAAAAGCGCTCACAGATAATGAAGGCAAATAAACCAAAAGGTAACAAATCTACCGAATTGAAGCTTATTCAGCTTTTCAAGCAGTTAGGTTTGAAGGGCTGGAAAAGGAACTATAAGATAGCTGGTAGCAAACCCGATTTTGTTTTTCTAAAAAAGCGAATTGCTATTTTCGCCGATGGTTGTTTTTGGCATGGACATAATTGTAGAAATCTAACACCAAAACAGAATTCAGAATACTGGCAAAAGAAAATTGAAAATAACAGAATTCGAGATAAACAGATTAATGAAAGATTAGAACGAAAAGGTTGGAAAGTTATTAGAGTTTGGGAATGTGAACTTGAAAAGAATCCCCAAAAAGTCATGCGTCGAATTAATCGATTTCTTAATCATCGTTAACGTAACATTCCTTCCCTCAATTCTTTCCTTCTTTCAGCGGCTAACATATATTTGTCCTTAAAAGTCAAGAGAAAAAACTCCCCCTGTTCGAAAAAAGGGTTTATTTTCGAAAAAAAGTTCTTTGACTAACTCATTTTTGGCGCCTGGCTTGGATTTCTGTTAACGGTTTCTCAGACATAGATGGGAATAATGTCTGCCACCAAACATTTTTTCAGGGAAGTGGTCTTTGATGTCATTTCTGAAACGCTTTGGAGCGATAGAGTTTTCAAATTTGTGCAGATTGTACTGGTTATTGGTATTTTTAATATGAGCTAAAAGTTCGCTTCGTTTACGCATGAAAAACATTCTTCTTCTTAACAAGTCTCTGGTTGATCTCATTTTTGCCGGATAAACGTAAGCCATGGGGATCATTCCACCTCGGAGCAGTACAGCGATTTTGTGAGAGTCAATACGATCGTTTTTGGTTTTACTGCCATGAATGGCTTTCATGTATAGTACATGTCCCAGAACGAAAGGGATTTGATATTGCTCACAGAAATCAGCGATCCAATACCAGGTGAAGATACACTCAACTGCTATTACAATGTCAGGCATATATGGCAGAATAAGTTTTAAGAGCTGATCAGCTTCGGTGTCAATATTTTTGTGTAATAAAGTTTTACCTGATTGATCTAGTATGCATATATAAATTGTTCTGGCATGCAGATCAATACCGCAGTAGTATTTGTGTTGTTTGTTATAGTATCGCATCTTAGCCCTCATTTTTAGTTAATGGTTAATTTGCTAAATAATATAATATTTTATTGTGAGAAGGACAATAATAATATCAAAGTGCTCGTACTGACCCGCCTCGGTGCGGCGATTTTCCGAACGCTCTGTGGTATAATGAAGTATTGATTAATTCATTATAGTTTGGTGGAATTCATCGGCGGGCAGCACAGTACTGGCGTTATAAGCTCCTCATAATTTTATACAAGTTGCTGTATTTAGAAAATAATTAAACAGGACTATATATTAGGCGAAAGATTGTAAAATAAATGGATGTTTTTAACTTATAGTCCTGCTGCTAAACGCAATGCGCATATTGGGGCGTTGTAGTTAATTGTCTTTGACCCTAGCGTTATTTTTAGAATTTGTTGAAACTGTTTCGAATGACTTTGTAATTTGAATTTCAGGAGTATTATTGTATATCTCATTCAGTTTTGAAAGATTCTCAGCATCAATTGAATTCATTAATTCACTTATTTTATTTAGCGTTTCTATATGTCTAGCTGTTAATTGGTTATCGTTTTCAAAAGCATAATCCAAAATTGGTGCATATTGAAAAATTGGATATTCGGTTCCTAAAATCGAAGCCAAATCTGTACAAACTTTCCCTACTATCGAAACCAATCCGGTATATCTTCGGGGAACCCCATATAGGTTTGGGTCTATCTCCTCATTTTGCAGTTTTAACCATAATTCGTTACTAAATTCAAACTTATCTCTGCTAAAATCTATCATAACTGTGCTTGGATCCACAAGCATCCAACACTTGTCAGTTTCATTCCATACCTCACAAATTGTGTGACTCATATGAAACCCAGGTCTTAAATATGTTACATGCCCACAACGAATCCTGGCTGGAATACCACGATATTTAAGTATTGAAGCAAGTAAGATAGAAGTATGCCGGCAACCTAGTATTAAACGATCTTCAGGTTTACGGTTTTTCACTAACCCGGAAGAGTCATAGGATAACAGACCTTCCATAATCGATTTAACAGTTGGATATTTGGTAAATTCATTCCATCTCTCTTTTGGAATTTTCTCGCGATATTTTGGCAATTCGGCATAGGGATGAATATACTGAGATCTTATTAAACTGCAAAGCTCCGGTAATGAATCAGGAAGATTTTCATACAAATATGCATATTCTCCCGGATTGGTAAATGGACTATATTGACGATAGAAATCTAAAATAGAACTGTCCACATATCTTTCATTGTTTTTTTGATTCGGAACAGCTGTCTTGTTTGAATTTTGCTGAGCGTTGCTTCCTGTTAATGTTAAGATGGAAATTAAAAAAATACTTATGATGTTTTTCATGGTTAGCTCCTTTAAGTAGTTAATATTATTAATCAGAATGGCAAAAAAAATTATGTTTTGGGATCAATATATTTTCTAAGATCATTTACATAGGATTCAAATGCCTTAACTCCTTTATCAGTAATTGACAGCATAGTTTTCGGGTAATTATTTTTAAAAGTTTTTTCAACATTAATATATCCTGCTTCCTGCAGTTTCTTAATTTGTATGCTGATATTACCTGCAGCAGCCTTTGTCTCTTCCTTTATATGTGTAAACTCAACTTTTTCCGAGGTAATAAGCATTGAAATAATTGCCAAACGCAATTGTGAGTGTAATAAAGGATCTAAATCTTTGTACATATCACTATTCCTTTGCTGATTTTAAAAAATATCCTGGTATCAGATAACCGCAAATTATAGCAGCACCAACAATTAATGCAATATTTTCATTTGATACAAATGTTGTAGCAATACTGAATATAAAAAATGACATACCCCCAATTATAAGAGGCCTAAACTTAATAAGCAGCCCTGACGTAGTAGTTGCTATGCCTGCGATTAACAACATTATAGGTGGCGGGGCTATTTCCAATTTAATACAAAGTATAGTTGCAATAAAAAAGGAAGCCGCAGTTACTATCCAAAGTTTTTTGATATAACTTTCTAAATAGCTGTATACTTTCTTATCCTTATTTATATTGCGTAGCATAAAAAACTGGATTATAAATCCAATTATAGCAAACACAGCCCAATTACCAAGACTATAAATACCCATTAATCCGTATGCTTCATTGTTGTGTAAAAATTTTAAGATGATGAAATTAGAAAAGCTGGCAAGAGTTAACATCCAACCCCAAAGGAGAAACGTCTTTGCACTTTCCTTATAATTCATCTTAAAGTTAGAAATAGCTTTGTTAATTAAATCAAAGCTCTCTTCTGGTGTTAAAATATTTTTGTCCATTTTTAATTTCCTCCATATTTAATTGTTAACGATATTAATTATACACTAATATAAACAAGTTTATTTTATTAATCAAGTATTTTTTTTTATAAAAGTTATTTTGATCTAAATTTTATTCGAATATGGAATTATACTATCTACAATTATCTGTCAAAATGCTCAGTGATTTCGAACTGTTATTAAGAAGGTTTCAAAATATTTTCTCTGATGATTGGATTAACAAATTAAGAGTTATCTTTAGACAAAAACAAAAATATAAATACTAACTCACAAGTGCCAAGACAAAGTATAAAAATAATAGCCGAGTTTGTGCGAAATTTGAAATTTGTAGCCCGCATATAATTTAGTTGTAACTTGAAAAAATCGAGTTCAGAAGTCGGCTACCATTTTTATGCCGCCTGAACCCCATAGCCGTCAGTTTAAGGAATTTTGAGTTTCTATTTCGTTCACAATTGTCAATTAGCAGTTCACAATTCTCAATTAATCGTGAAAAATTATTTTAATTGTCAATTTACAAGCAACCTAATTGAGAATTGATAATTGAGAATAGATAATTGTCAATGATTTAGTTCTCATTTTTTCTTAAACTGACGGCTATGGCCTGAACCCCGCAGTCAATGAGCGAGTTATGCGCAATTAGGTAAGCAAAAAAGCAGCCTGAAGATAAGGAAGTTGATAGGTGGTTAGCGCAACTATATAGATATTCAATTATTACAAAAATTTACTTGACTTTTATCATAGTATTGTATATAATACCATTATGAGCAATAAGCATAGAATAGTAATAGATACTAATGTTTTCATTTCTGCCTTAAAATCCAAAAAAGGAGCATCATACAAATTACTCTTTGAGACTTCAAGAGAAAAATATGAGCAATGTATTTCTCCAGCATTGATATTTGAATATGAAAGTGTTGCAAAACGAAAAAATATGAAAATAAATTTTGAACAAATTAATGACATTATCGATATGATTTGCTTACATTCAAAAAAATGTGAGATATATTTTTTATGGCGACCATTTTTGAAAGATCCAAAAGATGATTTTCTATTAGAATTAGCAATTGAATCCAAAAGTAAATTTATAATAACTTACAATATTAAGGATTTTAAAGGAGTTTCTCAATTTGGTATTAAAGTAATAACTCCAAAAAAATATTTACAACTAATCGGAGAAATATAAAATATGAGTACATTAAGTTTAAGACTTCCAGATTCACTACATGAAAGAGTGAAAGAATTTTCCATAAAGGAAGGTATATCAATTAATCAATTTATCGTCAGCGCAGTTACTGAAAAAATATCTGCATTTGCAACGAAAGATTATTTAGAGAGACGGGCACGGAGCGCAGATGTTAAAAAATATGAGAAAGCACTTTCTCAAATACCAGATGTTGAACCAGAAGAATATGATAAATTGTAATCGAAAAACAACTTGTATTAAATTTATAAGTAATTATAGTTAAAGTATGGTATAACAATGGTTTGCAGCCGACTGTGCGATGTGAAACGACAAGAAGGATTTCCGCCGTATGACACGGAAACGGTCAAGTACGGTTCGGAAGGGGCTTGTTGGAAAAGT
>JACKQG010003132.1_pt1 | contig 20661 bp, 14 predicted proteins | sample 8237621 | NCBI WGS metagenome assembly JACKQG01 (sample SAMN15677084, study PRJNA649215) | marine metagenome | biome: marine; feature: Black Sea; material: saline water; isolation source: suspended particulate matter (SPM) from the Black Sea western gyre | collected 2013-06-09/2013-06-10 | depth... | reverse complement strand
GGACCGCCTCATTGACGATGTAGATTTCGACGAAGTGAATGCCGTCCGCGCGCAACGCATCTACCGTGTGCTAAATAGTTCAAGGCGCTTGCTTGATGGTTGGTTCGATTTCAGCATGGACTACGATCCGCTCTTTTCATGGTGGTGCGAGCAGCCCTACAACACCTTAGTCGAAAAGATGGACGCCTACCGCGAGTTGTTCTCTGCCGATGAAGATGAAATTATCGGCGACCCTATCGGTGAGGCCGCATTACTAGAACAACTCAGCTATGAGATGATTCCTTACTCACCGGATGATTTAGTAGCGATTGCCGAACGCGAGTTTGCTTGGTGCGAAACAGAAAAGAACAAGGTTATTGCTGAACTGGGTGCACGCAATTGGACAGATGCCTTGCGCATGGCGAAAGCAGTGCACGTTGCACCTGGCGAACAGCCGGCAATGATTAAAGAACTGCACGACGAGTCGGTTAGCTTTTTACGCGAACGTGACTTACTTACCATCCCTGACTTAGCGGACGAAGTGCGGCGCATGCAAATGATGAGTCCCGCGCGCCAAAAAGTGAGTCCCTACTTTACGGGTGGCGAAGTGATCAGTATTTCATACCCTACCGATGGCATGACTCATGAAGAAAAAATGAAGTCAATGCTGGGGAATAACCGTCATTTTTCACGCGCTACTGTGCATCACGAGCTCATACCGGGGCATCACTTGCAAAGCTATATGGCAAAGCGCTGGAACACACAACGCTCCATGTTTTACACTCCTTTTTATGTAGAAGGATGGGCACTCTACTGGGAGTTGCTGTTGTGGGATTTAGATTTTCCCCAGAACGCACTCGACAAAGTCGGGATGTTATTTTGGCGCTCACATCGCTGTGCGCGAATAATTTTCTCGCTCAACTTTCACTTAGGCAATTGGACACCGCAACAATGTGTAGATTTCTTAGTCAAGCGCGTCGGACATGAACGCCTCAACGCCGAAGCTGAAGTGCGCCGTTCTGTCCAAGGAGGCTATGGCCCGCTGTATCAAGCCGCTTACATGCTCGGGGGCTTGCAACTACGCGCACTCGCCAAAGAGTTGGTCGCTGACAATCAAATGAGCATAAAACAGTTCCATGACAGAGTCCTGAAACAAGGGCCAATTCCAATAGCTGCGGTCCGCGCAAATCTTGACGAAAGTGTTAAGATATCGACCATGGCAAATTGGAAATTTAATGATTAGTTGGCTTGTCTTAAGCCTGCTTAGTTCCGCACAGCAAGTTCAGTACTCGCGTGACATTCAGCCTATTCTCTCGAGCTCATGTTTCACCTGCCACGGGCGTGACCCGTCATCGCGGAAAGAAGACTTGCGGCTTGACAGCTTTGATTTCGCCACTGCAGAGCGCGAGTCCGGCTTCCCACTAGTTCCAGGAGACCCCGAAGCTAGTTTAATTTGGCAACGCATCAACGCTAAAGATCTTGATGACATCATGCCGCCGCTTAAGAGCAAAGTTCATGATCAACTAATAGACGAACAGCGACGACTTATTTATGACTGGATAAAGCAAGGTGCAAAATACGAAAAGCATTGGGCGTTTATACCTCCGCAAAGAAGTGATGTGCCCGACGGAGCTAATCCTCTTGACCATTTTATTCAACAACGCAGTGCCAAGACCGAGACGCACACTTTAATACGGCGTTTATTCATCGATGTAACTGGCTTGCCACCCACCCTCGAAGAATACGATTTGTTTACCGGCTTAAGTCAGGCTGAACGCATCAACAAATTATTCAGCACTCCTGTTTATCAACAGCGTTATGCCGAACGCATGGCCACGCCCTGGCTTGATGCTTCTCGCTATGGCGACACCATCGGCACGCACACAGACGCGGGCCGTCAAATGTGGAAATGGCGCGATTGGGTGCTAGAGGCTTATCGAAGCAACATGCCCTTCGATCAGTTCACTTACGAACAACTCGCTGGCGATCTCATTGAAAACGGGTCGCTATCACAAAAAGTGGCGAGCGGTTTTAATCGTAACCATGTTATCACCGACGAAGGTGGCGCGATCAATGAAGAATACTTAGTCGAGTACGCGGCCGAACGCACCAACACTACCGGCGAAGTTTTCCTGGGCTTGGCTATGGGATGTGCGCGTTGTCACGACCATAAATTTAATCCTATCACCCAAGAGGATTTCTTCAGCATGTTCGCCTACTTCAACTCCAACGACGAGCCCGGACTCTACTCGCAAGAAGGCAACAATCCAACGCGCGCCTTCGAGCCAATGATAAGTGTGCCGAGCAGCAAACAACAGTCGCAGCTAGAACTGTACGGTGTTGACATCGCTGCAGTAGAGGCCCTGCTTGCTAAGCCTAGCCCGAAAGACGCTGTCGAATTCGTGTCTTTCCTTGATAGCGCTCAAAGCACTCTTGGTGTGCAATGGCATGACTCCACCATTTCTGCAGCAAGCACTTCGAGCGCATCCACAATTAGCTTTGAAAACAACACCATTGTGCTCAGCGGAGAAAACCCTTCCACCGACGAGCACTTTATTTCATTAGACATCGCTGAATCAAGCTCGAACATGTTGCTATTCGAATTCAGCAATGGCCGAGCAGCTAATGGCAATGTCGTTCTATCTTCGATAGAAGCCGAATGCGTGTCTTTAGCCGACCCGACTCAATGGAACATCATAAACTTTAATTGGGCATGGGCTGATTATTCTCAAGACAACGCCGACTGGGAAGCCGTCAACGTTCTTGATGACGATGACAAAACAGGATGGGCCCCTGCGGCACACATGGTTGAGGGCGGACGCAATTTACTGCTGATGGCAGATGCAAAGTTTGGCTACGCCGGCGGTAGTCAGATTAAGATTACTCTGCGCTACAAATCGGTGCATGCGCAACACGTTTATGGGCAAGCAACCATTACTGCCGGCGACATCAACACTGACAGTCTCGACCTGATGCCGATAGCGAACTCGCGTTGGTACGGAACTTGGCCCTACACTCCTACCGACCGATACTCTGGATACGATCAGATCTTTGGCCCAGAAGCCGATGCCACAATCGATTTCGAGAAAAAGTATGCGCCCGACTCCTATTCGTGGGTGCTTGTAGCAGGTGTGAAGGACAACGAGGTTTTCAACGGCTTACCTGCCGGAGAAAAAGTAAGTTTCGCCGGAAAGAAGTTATACGTACCATCTGCGCGAAATCTTGAAGTGTCCCTTAGCAGCGATGATGGCGTACAAGTTTTCTTGAATGGCAAAATGGTCTTTGAAAATAGAATTGACCGCGGCGCCACACCTGACAGCGATACCATCACTTTAGAATTATTGGCTGGCATCAACACCGTGGTTATGAAAATAGTGAACACGGGTGGCATCGGAGGCATGTATTGGTCGCCGCAGCCATCGATTAATGAATTAAGTAACTCGTTAGTGTGGTCGATTATTCCACAAAGTGGTCTGCAAAATGGCGTTGCCGGATTACACGAGAAGCTATCAGGTGATTGGCGCCTGCTGCACTCGCCCGAGTATCGCGCTCAAACGACTCAGCTCTCTAAGCTAAATGTCGAGCGTGATGTCGTTGAAGCCGCCATTCCGAAGACAATGGTGATGAGCGAATTAGCAGAGCCGCGCCAGGCTTATGTATTGACGCGTGGCGAATACGATCAAGCGGATCTTGAGCGTCCCGTTTCGCGTGGAGTACCGGCTGAACTTGGCTCGGTGCTTGAGGATGCACCCAACGACCGCCGTGGTTTAGCGCAGTGGCTAGTAAGCCCCGATAATCCACTTACAGCGCGTGTTTATGTGAATCGCTTGTGGCAAATGGTCTTTGGCACTGGCATCGTTGCAACGCCTAACGATTTCGGAGTACAGGGCGCATGGCCAAGTCATCCCGAATTACTGGACTGGTTGGCAGTTGAATTTATTGAGAGTGGCTGGGACATACAGCACATATTAAAAATAATTTATTCTTCTGAAACTTATCAGCAATCATCCGTCACTAATAATGACGCCGGCGGCGGCGTCCTAAGTTATTTCCCACGGCAGAGAATGGGCGCTGAAGAAATTCGCGACCAAGCTTTATTCTTGTCGGGGCTATTAGTCGAAGAGCTTGGCGGAGTATCGGTGAAACCTTACCAGCCAGATGGATTATGGAAGGAAGTGTCTATGCCGCAATCTAATACCAGTACTTTTGTGCGTGGCGAAGGAAACGACTTATATCGCCGCAGTCTTTACACCTACTGGAAACGTGCGTCTCCCCCGCCGTCACTGCTTATGTTTGACGCTCCGACTCGTGAGTTTTGCACAATAACCCGTGGCGCGACTAACACACCGCTGCAAGCTTTGGTGTTATGGAACGATGTGCAGTATGTTGAAGCTGCACGCATGCTGGCTCAACAAATGTTATTGCTCGATGCGCCGCAAGAGAACGATGCGGATCATTGGCGGCTTACGGAACTCTTCAAGACATGTACCGGGCGCGAGCCGTCTGACGAAGAAACTAGCTTGTTATATGCGACTTTATCTTCAATGCGCGCCAAGTTTGAAACTGCTCCTGAAGATGCATTAAGCCTGCTTGAATACGGCGAAGCGATGGTTGACCCCACTTTAGATCCATCGAAATTAGCGGCTTACACTTTAGTGGCCAACACCATTCTGTCTTTAGACGAAGTGATTAATAAAAACTAATGGACGACCAAGATTTACTTTTGACGCGACGCCACTTTTTTGGTTTAGGCGCAGCAGGCATCGGCGGCCTAGCTTTAGATTCTCTATTGGGTCCAGACTTATTGGGTTTGAAAAACTCTGTACCCACAACCGGTACTCACTTTCGCCCGACAGCCAAGCGCGTCATCTATATGCACATGGAAGGTGCGCCGAGCCAACTCGACCTGTTCGACTACAAACCCGGCTTGCAGAAATATTTCAACCAAGAGTTGCCAGAATCTGTCCGTCAGGGGCAACGCCTAACGGGAATGACATCGGGTCAAGCACGCTTCCCTGTTGCGCCATCTGTTTTTAAATTTAACAAATACGCCAACAATCAAGATGGCGTATGGTTGTCGGAATTGCTGCCGCACACAGCATCACTTGCCAAAGACATGTGCTTGATTAGATCAATGCACACTGACGCTATCAATCACGAGCCGGCTTTGACTTTTTTTAACACGGGCACTCAACAAGTTGGCCGAGCATCGTTTGGCTCATGGATGTCATATGGACTAGGCAATGCCAATGCCAACCTCCCTGCATTTGTGGTAATGATTTCGCAAGGCGCTGGCAACATGCAAGCACTCGCTGCACGCATGTGGGGCTCGGGATTTTTGCCAAGCGAGCATCAGGGATGCAAATTACGTGCCGGAGACGACCCGGTTCTATATCTCAACAACCCTAAAGGTGTCAGCCGCGACGACCGCCGTAAGTTACTTGATTTAAGCAATGAGTTGAACGAGAAAGAGTATCAACGCACTTTCGACCCTGAAGTGCGGTCACGTATTTCTCAATACGAAATGGCTTACCGCATGCAAATGTCCGTTCCCGAGCTGACGGACATTAGTGACGAAGACGACGAGACACTAGAGATGTACGGCAAAGACGTGCATACGCAAGGTAGCTTTGCTTCAAATTGTTTACGCGCACGTCGCCTCGCCGAACGCGGTGTACGCTTCATTCAGTTATTCCACCGCGGATGGGATCAGCACAACAATCTGCCGAATGAAATTAAAGGGCAAACCAGCGCGGTCGATCGCGCTCAAGCGGCGTTAGTAAAAGATCTAAAACGTCGTGGCTTACTCGACGACACCATCATCTTATGGGCTGGAGAATTTGGTCGCTCGGTTTACAGTCAAGGCGCATTAACCAAAACAAATTACGGACGCGATCATCATCCACGTTGTTTTAGTGTGTGGCTAGCTGGCGGCGGCATCAAGCCAGGCATTGTTTATGGTAAAACGGATGATCACTCTTACAACATTGCCGAAAATCCAGTTAGCGTGCACGACTTGCACGCGACCATGCTACATTGTTTAGGATTCGACCATAAGCGTCTAGGTTACTTTCATCAAGGGCGCGAAATGCGGCTGACTGATGTGTTCGGCAACGTGATTAAACCAATTCTTCAATGAGTTTACTGCTAGAATTTTTTGGGCGCTTGCACCCCATGCTGTTACATTTGCCCATTGGAATGTTATGCGCTTTGGGTATCTATGAATTTCGCGCTTGGCGTAAAGGCGATCCACCCGCACCAAGATTCTGGGTTTCCTTGGCCGCCGCTTGTGCGGCATTTGCCGCTGGTTCTGGGTGGCAACTGCATCAAGAGCCGGGCTATGTCGAAAACTTTGCCCTCGAATGGCACGAGCGTTTGGGCATTGCCACTGGCCTTAGCGCAATACTTTGCGCAATGCTGTACAACAATGTCACGCGCTACCGCAAGGTCTTACTGCTAAGCGTTGCGACGATGCTAGGCGCCGGACACTACGGTGGCACGATGACCCATGGCGAAGATTTTATATTTGAGCCACTGCTGCGCCTAGCAGCAAACAACGAGTCTCAGCCACCTGCTAGCGTGGTGAGTTATGAGAGAGATATTGCGCCTGTTTTCAAAGCCAAATGCTCGAAGTGTCACAGCGCGAGCAAGCAGAAAGGTGGCTTACGTTTGGACGCACCCGAATGGATACTCAAGGGCGGCAAAAACGACGGAGCCGCAGTCAATGTCGGGCATCCTGATGGACACCCTATTCTTGAAAGAATCTTGCTAGATCTAGAAGACGAAGACCACATGCCACCCGAGGGCAAACGTCAGCTGACTTTAGAAGAGACTGATTTAATAGCCGAGTGGCTACAGTTAGGCGCGCCATTTGGCCCGCCATTGGCAGCAGCCGACGCCGCGGCAGTGCAACGCCTGCGGGACAACTTGGTGCATGTGCAGACGATCTCCACCGAGAGCAATAAGTTGTATGTCGACTTTGCAGCAACCGCGACCGATATCAACAATCAAATAGTGACCGAACTGTTAATGCCGATAAAGGACAACATTGTCGAATTGTCATTAGCGCGGGCCGTCCAAATTGACGATGGCATCATGCCTCTGATTGCGCAGATGCCGCGCCTAGAGATATTAAGCTTAGTCGGTACTTCTATTACCGCAGCCAGTGAAGTGGCGCTTAAAGAGATTGCCACGGTGCATTTGTTCGACACTGCCATTCAATCCGAGCAACCTAGCGACGCCTTAGCTACTGAGATACTTGCTGAAGGCGAGATTAAACTTACGAATAGCGAGTGCCCAGTAACCGGTGAAATGATCGACCCTAAATACACTATCGTGTATCAAGGTGAAGAAATTCAGTTTTGTTGCCCGAATTGCCCAAAGACTTTCTGGGAAGACCCGGAAAAGTATTTAGGTGCAAAGTAAGCTAATTACTTGCTGTCGGCTGTCTCAAACAGTGAACGTCCGAGGTTGAACATGCTTAAGGCAAGCACGATGTACTCAACGGCCTTTACCCACTCACATTCTGAGAGCCAAGCGAGGTCAAGCGCATTGATGGCTAAGCTGAGTGGCACTAAAATTAACAGTCCAAACGCAGCCTGAAAAGACGAGGAGTGTTGAAGGCGACGCAGTTTTGTGAACAAAAACACGAGCATCGCGAGGTATGCAATGAAGAAATATTCCATTGCGGGGATTATAGCTTTTGTCGAGACAGAAATAAAGCACTAGACAACCCAGAAGCACCAAAAATCATGCACATCACCACAATTTGGTAGCGCGCAGCGATTAACGGTGATACACCGGCCAAAATCTGCCCCGTCATCATGCCTGGCAGCGACACCAAGCCGACAGCGAATAAAGAGTTGATGACGGGGATCATAGATGCGCGAAATGAAGATGCCCGGGCTTGCTCAAAATCATGGCCGTTTGCAATTTCTGAGTAAAACCGTTCGCCGGCCAAACTGACACTGTTCATGGCGCTAGCGAAAATCATACCGGCTAGGGGCAATAATATTTTCGGTGCAAACCATGGGTCAATTTGCAACACAGCCTGAGTAATGCCCACTAAGGTGAAGCCACCGCCCACCAATACGGATAGCAATGCGCTGCTTAATAGTTGCTCGCGCTTATCAGGCAGGGTCCGTAAAGCAATCCAGCTTGCCGCGCCAATCATTACCGCCAACACCCCGACTACCAGCCACGCATTTTCCGACTCAAAGATAAACGTTAAAAAATAACCTACTAACAGTAACTGACCAAGCATGCGTAACAAGCCGTAGGACGCCGCGCCAAAACCGATTTGCCATTTAAACAAAATCGCCATCACCCCCACTACAGGAATGAAGGCGATTGCCAATTGAGAGAAACTAATCTCAGCCATTCTCGTCTTCGTCGTAGTAATCGAGACGATCGAGCGGCATGACTACCGAAGTAATGATGTTCATCGAATGCGCCAACACGCGCTTCATATAACGGTAGGTTATCGCTGTAGCTGCGACATTTTTGCCTTCAGCCGTTGCCAGTTCACGCACCCGCGCTTCGCAGTGTGATTGGTGCTCTTCGCACTCGGCAATAAACGCGCGCGCGCCATCCGAATCTTGAGTTTCGTAAACATTGCGCGATTTTGCTAATAAACGCGAGGTAGCATCTTTTATACGCACCAGATCGTCCTTATACGCATCATCAATTTTCGCCTCTATCATAGATAAATCAAAAATGTTTTTCGAGAAGTCGCCAATACGCTCGGCATCTTTCACAATTGACATTAATGCTAGACAAACCGGAAACTCGGTACGGCCGTGAACAGCAGCATGAGTAATCAAGCGACGACGGATACGACGTTCGTTAGAGTTAATGCGTTTATCTGTAGCCCACAGATCATCTTTAATAATTTCAGGATCAGTGCCCCCTAATAGAGAATTAGTCGCTGCGTCAAAAACATGGCGGCCGTCTTCGAGCATTTGCTCGAAGTATTGCATGATTTCGTCGAGTCCAGAAGGCTGAGAGCGTAAAGCGGAGATCCATTCAAACATTTTCTTAATTGGTGTTGGTGATTTATATCTTAAAAGAGAAGTATTCCGAGCAACGGAATGACAAGGAATATAATGAACACATAAGCAATAACCCAAATCTTATTGCGGACAGCGCGTGCGGCCAAGCCTTCGGCGAGTACTATCGGGATTTGACGGGCGCGCGGTATAACTAGGATACCGACAATGCCGATAGTATTAAATAGCACGTGCACCAAAGCGATAACAAGACCATTCTTATCGGTGGCTAATGAGGCTAAAAACGCAGTTATTGTCGTGCCAATGTTGGCACCTAGCATCACTGGGAATGCTGCCTCGAGAGAGAGGATGCCGGAGCCACACATCGGAACAATCAGCGACGTGGTGATGCTCGAGGACTGCACGGCCATCGTTATCATCGCACCTACTGCAATCGCGAAAACGACGCTCTTCTTTAGCGCTTTATTCATCGCGCGCTCGGCCTTGTGCGCAATAACTTTTTTCATGATTTTGGTAATCATCGTCAGGCAAAGGAAAATCAAACCGATACCAAAGATTACTTTAGCTGTAGCTAGCCCACTGCCTTCGAGTCCACACCATTCGAAGATGGATGCAAATAGTTTTTCTCCGGAACTCACCGCAGCTTTAATCGGAGACTTATAGGATCCTCCTCCGCCGATGGCCATTGAGTTGGCGATGGTGTACGCAGATTTTTCTAGAAAGCCCGTGGTTACTTCTATCGTGAACATAATCGCAACAACTATTAGGTTGAAGAAGTCATGCACTGTCGCCGCTGAAAATGCTCGCTGGAATTCATTGCCGCGGCGCACGTGGCCAATGGAAACAAGGGTATTAGTAATAGTGGTGCCAATATTAGCACCCATTACCATCGGTACGGCAACCGCAACATTTAGAGTGCCTCCGCCAACTAATGCCACGATAGTCGCAGTGGTCACTGATGATGACTGCACCAGAACGGTGAACAAAACGCCTGCCGCAAGACCTGCAAATGGATTGGTGACGCCAGCGAGTAACCCTTCAGTAAACCCTTCACCAAAACCACTGATACCCTTCGACAGCATTTTAATCGCAATTAAGAAACCAAAAAGTAGAACGAAAAGCGCCACGTACTTCCACCAAGCACCGCCCTTACCTGGGGGGGCGACTAGCGGGTCGTGATTGAAATCAGTGTCTTGGGTGGATTGGTCCATCGTATAGAGGGAGGTCAGAGGTCAACAACGCGTATATTAACGCCATGCCTTACTTTTACATTAATTTTCCGTCAGATACTGCACCAAATCAGCCACATCTTGCTCAGACAAAAAGTTCGTAACCTCAGGCATCACAACAGGGTTATCGGCATAGCCCGCTGAACGCATAGCCGACGGATTAATAATAGCCTGCTTGATATCATCAGCTGACAAGCGTTCGCCGATACCGGCAAGATCAGGCCCAATCCCCGGATGACATCCGATGCAATTAGCGGCACTGTTTTGATAAACATCCGCGCCACGCTTGGCATCGCCATTTAATTGAGCTAGCGGTTGTTGCGCGGCATACTCAAGGAAGGACAACAGGCTGTTAGCCGGCCCCATCGGTTTCAACACCATGTTTTTATAAAGCGCGCGTCCCGTTGATTCACCCCACCCTCCATATAAACAATTAAGCGTTACGCTACGCTGGTCAACATCCGTCTCGAATTCAACAAACACTTCGGTCCAATCGCTATCACCGACTACATATTGCGACACAATATGATGTGGATGAACGTTCAACAATGCACCGTGCGTAGCCCCTTCGTCAGTGACAGCCTCCGTTGATATCAACGCGCTAAACCTATATTTAAACCCGCCCGTTACTGGAAGCGCTATTTGGTAAGCACAATCAGAGCCTAGCTGAGATTCAATAATCAACACACCGTCAACTAATGAAAAATCGGCGCTGCCAGAATAAATTTCTTGCACGAATCCCTCAGCCGATAAAATCTGCTCCGGAATTGCCACCTGCGATTCCTCGGCCATCAAATCTGCTGCCAACTCAGCAAATGGCCCTGAGTGCGCTTTAATCGCCAATCGAAGCGCATCTGAAAGCCAGACATCTGCTCTGTCTAACTTCATGGTTGCCTCCAACAAATCGTTAGCAATAGCATAGGAGGACGGCATCTCAGCCGCCGCCTGTAATGCGTGGCGTTGAAGATTGCCCGCCTCTGCGCTAATCAAATCGGTGTCGGCCAGCAACTTTGCATATTTCTCATTGCGGGGCATTACATCTAAAGCCACCTCTCCAAACAAAGCACTCTGAGACATCAAGGCCGCTTTTATAGTATCAAAAGCCTGGCCGTTGGGATGATTGAAGGAATCGAAGCCAGCCAATGTGCGCAACGCTTCTAAAGCAATCACTAAACCGTTATCTCCACGATTCGAGAACTTACGAACCATAGAGTTTAAGATTCCAGTAGCGCCGCGAAGGTCTTGCTCAATTAACAGTCGGCGCGCAGTTACTCGCCAAAACTTATTCTTTGAATCGAAAGCCTTTAATATTTCGTCGGCATTAGCGTTTGATAAATCAAATTCTGATTGCGCTGGTTCTCCATTGCGCACTACTCTAAAAATGCGCCCGTGTGATTTGTCGCGCAATGGAGTCAAGTGAGCATTGCCCTCGTCAAAATCTACACTTGGCAAACCAAGTTCCGGATTGCCTGGTAAATTATGCAGAATAACGAATTGTGAGAAATCGGCAATCCATAACGCGCCATCAGGGCCAACCTCTACTTGTACTGGGCAGAACCAGTCATCAACCGACACCGCGACATTAAACCCGTCACGCGTGCGATACCCAGAACCGCTAGCATAACTTTCTAAGCGCGATATGGAATGCGTCGTCGGCTCACAGACGAACGCCGAAGTTTCATTCCACCATTCAGGGAATTGATCGCCGGTCGCAAAAGTGTGGCTAGTCGCCGCAGTGAAGTTGCCAAAGAAATCGCCCTGGCGTGTTTTGGCTAAAGCTGGATGCACTCGTGCGCTATCAAAAACTGGCAAAGCGCGGCGAGCATTAGGCAGGCCAACAAAGAAGGATGGCGCATTGTTCGCGGTGCTACCCCAGATTTCACCTTTACTCGTAAAATCCAATCCCCAGGTGTTATTGGTAAATTGCGCCATAAACTCCGGGTGTTCCAATCCGGGCTTCCAGCGCCACAAGCCAGAACCGAAGGTGCCGGCATCACTTTTATAACCAGAATAACCAACAGTGCCCCATACATAATTATCGGGACCCCAACGTAAATTAGCCGGGCCAGCATGAGTATCCCAAACACCAAAACCAGTCAACAGCACTTGGCGCTCGTCGCAGACATCATCGCCATCCGTGTCTTTTAAAAACAATAGCTCGGGGGCTTGAGTAACAAGTACCCCGCCATCAACTTTTAACACCGAAGTCGGCAAATTCAAACCATCGGCAAAAACAGTTTTCTTGTCGGCGAGCCCATCGCCATCCGTGTCTTCAAGAATCGAAACACTATCGCCACCATCACGTGTCGCGGGATATCCCGGTGACTCTACCACCCAACAGCGCCCACCTTCGTCGAAAGCTAGCGCAATCGGATTGATGACCATCGGCTCGCAAGCAAATAATTCGGCATGCATGCCAGCTGGCACCACTAACGAGTCGAGCGCCTGCTGCGGAGTAGATGCGACCTGCATCAAATCTTGCGGATCTCGCTGCTCGTAATTAGGCACCCACTCTTCAGCGACATACTCGAATTGCGGATACTTCCTTAACTGCGCATCCTCACCCGCGGTGTAAACAATCGCGCGCAGTAGCATGTCAAAAAAACCCGTGGTCGTCCAGACGCGAGCATCGTGCCCGCTGGCGCTATAAAACAACCGGCCCTTGCCGACGTCTCGCACCCACGACCATGGCTCATCACCGCGCATCGACAAGATAGTGCGATCGTCTTCGACATGCGTTTGCACATAAGTTTCATCCCATGCTTCGAAATTTTGCCATCCCTTTAGCAACGAGTGCTCACCCACCAATTGCTGCTTAAAAACCTCGCCGCCGTGCGATTCAAAACGTGCGCCAATGAACTTCAGCCACGCATCCGATTGGGTAAAGCATCCGCTAGTGCAATGTAGCCCGACAAACCCTCCGCCACCACGCACATAACGTGTTATGGCCCGCATAAAATCAAACGGTACTTCGGCATGCTGCGCCTGATTGGCATACATTACCACCGTGTCATACTGCCGCAGTACAGCAAGATTAATGACATCAAGATTGTCTTCGTAATCAACGGCTACCCCGGCACGGACTAATTCACCGTAAACGTCAGACAAGCGGTCGACGGGCTGATGAAACCCGCGGTCGCCGATAAACAACACGTTGATGCTGTGTGCCTCACTATTTATTTGAGGCACAGCAAATATCGTTAGCAGCGCAAGTAGCATGCTCTCATTTTAACCTATTCAGTACGCTATTTATCATAGACAGCTCCCATTACCCTCCCCTGAGCATTTGGGCTGCTATACCCGCGATTCTACTCTTCTAACAAAGACATCTTCATCGAGCATTTATATAATCTTGGCGATGAAGCTCATTGCCGCAACCCTTCTCTTAAGCCTTTCCAGCACCACTGCCTTCGCGCAATCCGACGATCAGCCTGACTGGGAGCGCGTGCCGCAAGCTCGCCCAAGCGCGACCATCTTTAGTCCGCTCGATTTACCGGCGCCGAATAGCATACGCAATGGCGCAGGCGCGCCTGGTCCAGATTACTGGCAACAGCAAGTCGATTACGAGATAGACGTCGAAATAGATGTCGAAACTCGCATCGTTCATGCGACAGCCGAAGTAACTTACACCAACAACTCGCCAGATCCACTTGATTACCTATGGTTGCACCTCGAGCAAAACGTTTTTCGTGAGGACAGTATCGGCAACGCTGTTGCTGACGCCGCTTCGATTGGCGCCAAACCAGAAGGTAATGGCTACACCATTTATGGGGTAAAGCATAAGCGCAAAGAATTACCGTTTCATGTTTACGACACCATGGGTTTGCTTGAATTGCCGAAGCCATTAGCGGCGAATGGCGGCAAGTTTAGTTTCGAAATCGAATGGAGTTTCGTGATCCCGAAAAATGTATTCCGCCGTTTCGGCATAAGAAAATATAGGAAGGGTACTGTTATTGAAATCGCACAGTGGATTCCGCAAGTAGCCGTTTATGACGATGTTAATGGCTGGAACACTCTGCCCTACTTAGGCAGCGGCGAGTTCTACACCAACATTGGTGACTTTAACGTCAATATCACTGCGCCACGAGATTTCGTAGTGGTTGCAACGGGCGTACTACAAAACACAAATAACGTTTTTACACCCTCTCAAGCAAAGGCATTAGGTAAAGCTAAGAAGTCCGAGGAGACGGTGATGATCATTTCCAAAGAAGAAGTTGGGATGAACGATAGCCGTCCAAAAGGTGATGGCCCGCTAACCTGGAGATTCGAAGCAGAAAGCGTGCGTACCTTTGCATGGGCATGCTCCGACGCATTTATTCTTGACGCTGCTAGCGTTGACGGCATCTTAGTGCAAACGGCTTACCCTGAAGAAGGCGGCAAGGTTTGGGCGAAGGCCACGCAAATGGCATGCAAGGCAATTGCTGGTTACAACCGTCGCTTGATCCCTTACCCTTACCCGGTCGCGACCAACGTGCTCGGACCTGAAGGTGGCATGGAATATCCAATGATTGTGTTCTGTAACGGTAGCCGCGAGAGAAGTGTTTATGGTGTGACTACTCACGAAATCGGGCACAACTGGTTTCCCATGATGATCAATACCGACGAACGCCGCCACGCCTGGATGGACGAAGGCTTTAACACCTTTATCAATGGCTATTCAACTGAAGATTGGTTTGGGCCGCAGCGTAAAAACGAAAACGACCCTGCCGATTTTGCGTTTATGATGCAGATGGCTGGCTCTGTGCCGATCGTCACCGCCCCTGATAAGCTACCCGCAATGGCCCTAGGCCTGCTTGAGTACTCTAAAACGGGTGTTGGCCTAACTTTGCTACGCGAAACGATTGTAGGCCCTGAGCGTTTTGACTTTGCGTTTAAGCAATACATGAATCGCTGGAAATTCAAGTCGCCGCAACCTTCCGATTTCTTCCGTACTATCGAAGACGCCGCCGGCATGGACTTAGCGTGGTTCTGGCGCGGCTGGTTCATGGAGGCTGGTTTGCTTGACCAAGCCATCTCTGGGGTCGGCAAGAAGAACGATAGAATTCGTTTTGAGAATCTTGGCGAATTAGTGATGCCTTTACACTACCGCATCACTTACACGGACGGCAGTACTGAAGATTTCAAGAATCCGGTTGAGATTTGGTACCAATCCAATCAGATTATTGTTAATCTTGCTTCGAACAAAGAAATTGCTGAAGTAGAGATTGACCACCACCGTTTGTTCCCTGAAATGAATCGCGACGATAACACATGGAATGTCGCCGAGAAAAATGCCGAGAAAGCTGCTGTCACTGAAACAGGAACTGAATAATGAACTCACCGACTTCAACGAATCCACCGCTGCACCTACTTAATACTTGGTTCTTCGTCATCATTCACGCACTTGCTATTGTCGCCATCTGGCACATGGTCGTGCATTTTTCATGGGCGAGCTTATGGCTGGGTGTCACCTACTTCGTGGTGTGCACTTTCGCTATCAGCGCTGGTTACCATCGATTATTCGCACATCCGACTTATAAAACTTTTCAGATTTTCAGAGTCTGGCATTTATTTTTCGGCGCAGCAACCGTGCAGAATTCGGCGCTTAAATGGTCTGCCGATCACCGCATCCATCACGGCCATGTCGATAAAGAGCTCGACCCATACAACATCAAAAAAGGCTTCGTCTGGGCGCACATCGGCTGGATTTTACACCAAGCCGAAGAATTAGATTATGAAAACGTGCCTGACCTAAAGAAAGATAAATGGTTGATGCATCAGCATCGAAATTATTTTTGGTGGGTAGCCGTTTCTAATTTCATTTTGCCTTTCAGTTTAGGTTTACTGTGGGGTGACCCATGGGGAGCCTTCTTGGTCACTGGCTGTTTGCGCCTAGTCCTCGAATGGCATTCGACGTTTTCAATCAACTCATTGGCGCATATGCTTGGCACGCGCCCGTATTCGCTAGCGAACTCAGCACGCGACTCCATTATTACTGCTGTACTAACAATGGGTGAAGGTTACCACAACTTTCATCATCGCTTTGCGAACGATTACCGCAATGGTGTGCGCTGGTTTCACTATGACCCGACGAAATGGCTTGTATGGACAGGCTCGAAGTTGCGCTTGACCTGGGATCTAAAAAAGACTTCGCGTGATGCGGTAATGCGCGCCAAGGCGAAGGTTATCGAAGAGCTTAGGGCGCAGAAATTGGCTGCGGCAGCCGAGTAGGTAATTTATATTTTATATCCTCGAGTAATGCGCTAAGCAATTTATCGCCAGCGCGCAGTTGCTCGGGGGTCGTCAGGCGCCACTCGTCTTTTATTTGTTCTGCGCGCAGCGGATGTGATTGTGCATCAAGCAAAGTGGTGAGTCCCCAGTAAAAATATTCCATAGCCATGCACTGGTATTCGCAGCTAGAGTCATCATATGAATACCACGCTTCGTCGGGATAAGACCGTGGGATACGCTCAAACTGCCCGCCCCGCGCAATATCCATAGCTGCTGTTAGCCTGGATGAGTTTGGGTCTAGGCCAAATACTTCTGGGTACACGGCAACATAACCATTTGAAATCAAATGCCATACTTCTTCTAAGGTTGCGTCGAACTCGTCAGCGTCTTCGTTAAACGGCAAGCCATTGGGTCGCGTTTCGTCAGCGAAACAATCTTGCGCGACATGCCAACCGTCTTTTTCGTGTCGTTCAGGATTGAAGCGTTTACTCGTCAAGAACATGTAGGCTTTTTCGTTCTGCAAAAACTCTACCACTTTATAATTATCGACGAAACCATTTTGATCGTTATCTAAATACTGGTACATCACCCACGCCTGGTGCACCAATTTATCTTCCGGAGCTTCTTTGTCAGCCAACACGGTCACGCCAAATACATCCGTTGCGCGATTGAACTTTTTATAAAAGGACTGGTAGTGATTCTCTTTTGTCACCTCTTGAACGGTGACTTCAAACTTGGGCATCACGAGATGGACTGGGATAAATTCGCTCAAGGCGGCGGCTAGCCGCTGTGCTGTATCGTGACGTTTGTTTTTCTTACGCATGGCCCCTGACAATTCAAACTGAATGGTGCGCACCGCATCACTTCTGTAATGTCGAGTGATGTAACCCCCATTAAAATATTTCTCATCACCTGGATCAGGAATCTCTGGAGACGGCACCGCCTGAAACCCCTGAGCGGTCAAATAAGCACCGATGCTGGTTTCGCCACTAATCCATTCACTGCCATCAAGCGGCGCGGCGTGCCCAACTTCAACCCAATCATTTGGATGACCGTGCCCATGAATATCCAAAAATAAAATCTGTCCGTCGCCATACTGTTGCGCATCGTCACTCGCCGCCGCCAGCGCATCGTGATAAACCTGCCACACCGCCTCGGCATTCTTATCACCCTGAGCCGCCTCTGTAATTTCACGATTCATATCACACTTTACACGGTGCAAAGTAGTCGTTACTACATACGGACGCCGTCCGCAGCGTAAGAATATCTCGTCGGCTAAGTGGTCGGCGATAGTCCGCGCGCCAGTGTCGCGTACGATCACCCCTGTGGTACGGTCAGCCATTGATTGCGGTTTTTCATAGCCATCGTGTGGCGCTGAAATAACTAACGGCATGTTGCCTTGCGATATTTGCACATAGTCGCTGGCATTTTGCGAACAGGATAGCATCATGAAAATGTAAAGAATGGGCATTGGTTCATTATATGATAGTCGGATGAAGATAATCGCCGCGCCCTGTCTCGCCATTCTAATGGTCGGTTGCAGCTCGCTTGAATCGGCTTCACGTCTAGATAGTTTCAGCCAAGATTTACTTCCGCAAACTAAAACTTTGCGTGTGATTGGCAACACTGGCGACATCGTTATTTCGGGGCTAACAGCGCACAACGGCATTCATGTCGACGCCGATTACTTTGCACAAGCCGATTCTCTTGAAGAAGCCCAAAAGTTAATAGGCCAATTAAAGGTAACTTCAAGCTACGCCGACGGAGGAATCGCGATCCTTGAAGTTACGGGTTCTTATGATAATTGTGGCGCAAATTTATCTTTGCAAGTACCTGAGGGGGTTAATTTAGACATTCGCGCCAGCAATGGCGATGTTTATGTCGTGCCCAGAGTAAAGACTCTGACCGTGCGCACCGTAAACGGTGATGTGATTCTAAATTCACACAGTAAGGTGCGCGCTAAAACGACTAACGGCAACATCCATTTAGCCGGCAATAGCACTGATTTCGATTTGCGCTCAGAGAATGGTGATATTAATCTAACACAATCAGCAGCATTCTCTGGGTCGGGCTCGATGACCACGACTAACGGCTCACTGCGCGTCCACAATAGCGCAACTATCGATGCAAAAATAATCGGTGCAACCAGTGACGGCATTTACATGATTTATGGACCGCCGCTATCTGAAGATCAAGGCACCGGGCTGATTAGATTAAACACCACCAACGGTGACATCAATATCATTCACTATGCGATGCCTGCCGAAGTAGAATAGGGGCATGCTCGAACTCTTAGTAGTCGGATTAGCGGGTGGCTTACTGCCACTGCTAGTCAAATGGAATGACCGTCGCTTGCACATCGCGCTCGCGCTTTCTACCGGAATTTTCCTCGGTGCAGTGTTTTTGCACATGCTGCCGGAACTCCCGGACGTCATCGATGACGCCACCATCGAGCCGAGATTATTGTGGGCGGTAGCCCTCGCCGGGGTGCTGGCAATTTACTTTTTAGAGTCGCTAGTATTCAGAACTCACGACCATGATGATGTCCACCGCCATACCGCTGTAGGCTACGCAACGCTTGCCGGACTGTCACTGCATGCTTTCACCGTCGGCATAAGTCTGTCAGTACCCGGGCTATCCACGCCAATCATGGTCGGTGTTTTATTCCATAAAGTCTTCGAATCCTTTTCGTTAACCTCTGTTTTTCAGTTAGCGCACTTCACGCAAAAGAAAGTCGTGACGCTGATTACACTGTTCGCCTGCATTACCCCGCTTGGGCTATTACTCGGCAGCAAAATATTGCCGCAACTGTCACCAAATGCTACAGCCATCGCTGTTGCCTTGGCGGTCGGCACCTTTTTATACGTCTGCCTAACGGAATTGCTCCCTGAAGTATTTCACCATAAAGAAGACGTCGTAGCCAAGGTTGCCTTATTGCTCGTCGGCATCGGCGGCATGGCGTTAATCCAATGATGGACTTCTTTGGCGCAATCTGGTCGATATTGGTTGAGGCGGGGCCGTGGCTACTTGGCGGTTTTTTTATTGCCGGATTACTTAAAGAATATATCCCGCAAGACAAAGTTTTTAAACATCTGGGACACGATAATTTTATGTCCGTGTTCAAGGCGTCCATCATTGGCGCGCCACTGCCTCTATGCTCCTGTTCCGTTATTCCGACGGCTGCAAGCCTAAAACAAGCTGGGGCCTCTCGCGGCGCAACCACCGCTTTCTTAATTGCCACCCCCGAAACAGGAGTCGATTCAGTAGGCATCACCTACGCCTTGATGGATCCACTTATGACCATCTTGCGCCCCATATCGGCAGTGCTCACTGCAATTATTTCAGGCTGTTTAGTCAATAATCTAAACCTACCGCCAGAAGAAAAAGTCGACGATGGAAAAAGCTGTTGTGCAAGCACTACCCAGCCTGCGAAGCCGTCCATAGTTCTAGCGTTCAAATTCGGCTACGGCAAACTAATGGCTGACCTCGCGCCATGGTTCATCATCGGATTTATCCTGTCAGCGCTTATTACTATGTTCGTCCCCGACAACTTTTTCGGTGACGTCATACCCGGCGGATGGCTGTCATTAGTCGCCATGTTGTTAATGTCACTGCCGATGTATATTTGCGCGACTGCTTCTACTCCGATTGCGGTGGCGTTAATTGCCAAAGGACTCGACCCAGGTGCAGCTCTTGTGCTATTGCTAGCTGGCCCTGCGACTAACATAACGACTATATTAATAATCAAACAATTAATCGGTGCGGCAGCGTTGCGTGTTTACCTCGTAAGCCTTGCTGGCACCTCATTAATCATCGGCTACTTAGTAAACATCCTCTACTCTAAGCTAGATTACGACCTCGCTGACCGCGTTGTGGTGGGCAGCCATCAGCATGTCTCTTTCTACAGCGAAATCGCTGGTGCCATTCTCGGAGCTTTATTGATTTGGCACTTTATAAGATCTTTTTTCAAAGAGTCTATAAAAAAGCAGCCGTCCAAATGAATGGACGGCTGCTGTGAAGATTAAATTTACGACTTTATAGAAGCGCCGAAACCAACGGCCTCGATTGCTGCTAGAGTAGCTAATTCATCGTAGTCAGCGTTAACCTTTACAGTTGCTGAACCAAGCTTTACATCATATTCCTCTACCCACGGTAGAGAGGCAAGAGCCTTACGGACTTTGCCGCCTCATGAACCAGCTCAGGACATGCCGCTAATGGCGATGTCAATAGTTTGT
>JACKQG010003131.1_pt1 | contig 20662 bp, 14 predicted proteins | sample 8237621 | NCBI WGS metagenome assembly JACKQG01 (sample SAMN15677084, study PRJNA649215) | marine metagenome | biome: marine; feature: Black Sea; material: saline water; isolation source: suspended particulate matter (SPM) from the Black Sea western gyre | collected 2013-06-09/2013-06-10 | depth... | reverse complement strand
TTCCTGTATAGTCACATTATATTACTTAAATGAATACAGACTATGCTTCACTTCACAACATCACCATTCCCATCCCTCGTTCTGAATGCCATCAATTAAACGAATGGCTGAACAATTACTAAAATTAATTAAAAACAAGCTGGCTAAAAGCAATTAAGTTACAATTAATTACAAAATAATTATTGAATCTAATATGTTAAATTACTATTTTTGCATGATTCACTCACAAATTCTATTAGGCGTTGGTAAAGAAGAGACGCGGTTTACCAAATAAACTCACATTCGATTCCAGGCAAAAAAAGATAATACTTTTAACCTGGATTATTTGTAAATTCTTGCCACCAGGGTTATAATGCCCGAAGGGTACACCAAGGCACGAAGAAACAACAAGTTTGTGTCTTTGTGCCTTCGTGGCAAAAGAATATTTCAGGTTAAAAGGACAGATTACTTTTATGACTTTTGAAAAAATTAACAAATTAAATACAAAGCTATTTTTTATTGCTATAATAGTTTTCAATCTTGTGTCAATCGTCCAGGCTACAGATTGGCCCATGTGGCGCTATGATGCTGGTAGAACTGCCAATAGCCCGGAGGAGCTTGCTGAAGATTTATTTTTATTGTGGACCCAGGAATATTCACCTCGGGAACCAGTGTGGGATGATCCGTTAAATCAGGATTTGATGCAGTATGATCGGATATTTGAGCCGATAGTTTTAGGGGACTATATGTTTATTGGCTTTAATGATCGTGATAAAGTAATCGCCATTGATATTAATACAGGTAAGCAAAAGTGGACTTATTATACAGAAGGACCTGTGCGACTTCCTTTGGTTGGGTGGAATAACAAAATTTATTTTACCAGCGATGATGGATATTTGTATTGTCTGTCAGCGAAAAAGGGGGAATTGTTATGGAAATTTCGTGGTGGTCCTTCAAACAGAAAATTACTCGGGAATAAACGGCTCATTTCCATGTGGCCTGCCCGGGGCGGCGCTGTTGTTAAAAATGGAATCGTTTATTTTGCTGCGAGTATTTGGCCCTGGATGGGAACTTTCATTTATGCGTTAGACGCAGAAACTGGCAAACTCATCTGGAGAAACGAAGATACCAATGCCGACTATATTCTTCAACCTCATAATTACACTGCTTTTGCTGGTGTTGCTCCGCAGGGCGCTTTTGTTGCGACTGAAGATCGTCTGCTCATTCCAGGAGGACGATCTGTTCCGGCATGTTTTGACAGAAAAACAGGGGAATTGCTTTATTATCATCTCGCTGCCGGTGGAAAAACAGGTGGCGCTTTTGTTTGTGCAAATGAGAAGGTATTCTTCAATCATCACAGAGATCGGGTCGTTCATCTTTATGGATTAGAGAATGGAAAACAAATTTACAGAGCATTAGGAGAATACCCGGTGCTGACCGACGAATATTACTATTTTTCTGACGAAGCAATAAGAGCCACTTCCGTGAATAAACCAGATAGTATTATTTGGGAATTTGAAATTGACGCATCCGGGGATTTGATAAAGACTGGTTCAGTTCTCTATGCTGCAGGTATGAATCACATTACAGCATTAAAATTATCCAAAAATGGCGGGATACCAAAAGTTACGTGGCGAAAGAATATTGACGGTAACGTGGAAAGATTATTAGCAGCCAATGGAAAACTTTTTGCGGTAACTTTTGATGGACGGATAATGGCATTTTCTAATTCCCGGCAAAAAGAGAAAAATTATTACACTAAAAAAAAGCAATCCCAACAATCAAAAAAAACGGTTGAGCAGGCAAAAAACATAATCGATCAAACAAGCATTACAGATGGGTATGCTGTATTTTTTGGCGCAGGAAACGGAAACCTTCTAACAGAACTGGTAAATAAAACAAACTTAAACATTGTTGTTGTTGAAGAAAATGCCAAAAAAATTGACAAACTTCGCCACCGATTTGATGAGTTGGGAATTTATGGTTTACGTGTCAGCTTAATCCAGGGGACACCAAACTCGGTACAATTACCCGCTTACTTTGCTTCGTTGACAATTCTTTGGGATGTTAACGTCCTGGAATTTTTATCGGACAGTTCAATCGTTAAAAAAATATATTCTTCAGTACGACCTTATGGTGGAAAACTGTGGGCGCCTCTCGCAGAAAATCAATTTAGTAAAATTGCAAAAGCGAATATGATAACCGGATTAAGCAACGCTGTTATCACTCATTTTGATAACAATCTTATCATTTCAAAAAAAGGCGGATTAGAAGGTTCGGATAATTGGACCCATCAATATGGCGATATTACAAACACAGTGAAGTCAGATGATGATTTAGTAAAAATGCCGCTGGGTATTTTATGGTTTGGCGGAAATTCTAATTTGGATGTACTGCCGCGACATGGGCATGGTCCCCCTGAACAGGTAGTTGATGGCAGGCTGATTATTGAAGGGATGAAAACTATCAGCGCTCGTGATGTTTACACCGGCAGGGTTTTATGGAAAACAGGTTTGGACAGTTTGGAAACTTTTCAAATGTACTATAATGAAACTTACGTAAACACGCCACTGGTGGCTTCATATAATCAAAGACACATTCCGGGCGCCAACGGGAGGGGTACGAATTTTATTGCCACGCATGATTTCGTTTATATTATTCAAGGTGGGCAGTGTGAAGTTTTGGATATGACGAATGGCGAAATTAAAAAAGTCTTTTCCCTGCCTTTGTTAAATACGGGTGAGCAAGCAGACTGGGGATATATTGGCGTTTATGACAGCTACCTGATAGCCGGTTCTCAATTTGCACAATTTTCTACATTAGTCTCTCCAACAGAAAAAGAGCGTGAAGAAATAACAAAACTTTCTTTGAGAAGGCGTACAGATAAGCGGGACAAAGAAAATCATGATCTATCTGCCAGCCAATCGCTGGTTGTAATGGATCGGTATTCCGGATTTGTCAAATGGCAATTAAATGCACGTTTTGGTTTTATCCACAACTCCATTATCGCTACTAATGATAAAATTTATTGTTTGGATAAATTGCCGGCTTTCATTGAAAATAAATTGAAGCGCCGTGGAATAACGCCTCCTGAAAATTACAGGCTGCTTGTAATCGATATAAAAACGGGTGAAATTCTGCAGGAAGTTGAAAACGATATTTTTGGGAGTTGGTTAAGTTACTCCAAAGAATATGATCTGCTGCTTCAAGCCAGTCGTCCATCCGGTGATATGCTGCGCGGAGAGTCAGGTAACAGGATGATTGTTTACCGGGCAAAGGATATGACCAAAATCTGGGATAAACAAATCAGGTATCATAATCCTGCAATTTTACATAGGAAACGTATCATCACAGAACACCTGGCTTATGACCTGTTAACGGGCAAGCAGATCAATCGTCGCGATCCTTTGACTGATGAGATCATTCCCTGGACATATACGCGGACAAAAGGCTGTAATTATAGTGTAGCCAGCGAACACCTGTTATCGTTTCGTTCATCAGCCGCAGCCTTTTTTAACCTGGATAATAACGGCGGAACCGGTCATTTTGGCGGATTTAAATCCGGCTGTACATCAAATCTCATCGCTGCCAACGGTGTGTTGAACGCACCGGACTATACGCGTACATGTCAATGTGCATTTCAAAACCAGACATCATTGGCAATGGTTCACATGCCAGATGTGGAATACTGGACAACAAGTGATTTTAAATGGAAAGGCAACCGAATAAAAAAAATCGGCATAAATCTGAACGCTCCGGGAGATCGAATGGCAGATAACGGTACTTTGTGGTTGGATTATCCCAGTATCGGAGGTCCCTCGCCGGATGTGCCTATTAAAATGGAAACACTAAACGCAGATTATTTTAGGCGACATTCCGGTTTTTTGGAAGGAGACAATGTTCTCCCGTGGGTATCGGCTTCCGCGATAGGTGGTATCAGAAATATTGTTATTACGGTCTCTTCCAGCGAAAATCCTATTAGTACCAATTATACTGTCCATCTATATTTTGCTGAATTGGATAATAAAAAGGCGGGAGAACGAGTTTTTGATATAAACATCCATGATCAACACGTTCTGGAAAATTTTGATATTGTTAAAGAAGCAAACGGAATCAATCGTGAAGTAAAAAAATCATTTTTTGGTGTTAGTGTTAATGATACATTGAACATTAAATTTGAACCATCGATGTTGGCGCCTTTGAGTGAACCTCTATTAAGTGGTGTTGAAATATTGTTGGAAGAGTAGATTAAACATTTTTTTAATAATAACTTAACTTTTGCAAAAATGAAGATATCAGAAAATTATTAAAAGAAAAACCACAAAGCTCACAAAGTAGGCACAAAGAACACAAAGTATTACATATTGCCTTAATTAACTAATTATTAATTTATTAGGTGTTGTTAATTGTAAAAATTATGTTCAATAGTTCTTTTTTTGCTCCGTGAACTTTGTGCATTCTCTGTGATCTTTGTGGTTAATTTTTTAAATTTGCAAAAGTTCAGCAAAAATTTGAAATGAAATTAAAATGAAATTATCACACAAACTCTTAAAAATTTTTCTTGTCCTTTCATTCAGCCTTGCTTATCCATGTACCACCAAGGTATCCGAATGGACAATGCTGAATTTTTCCCCTGCTTTTTATGAACTGATATATTTCACAAATAAAAAGTTGGATAAACACATAATTCAGGAACATGAAGAAATCAAGCAGTCAATTAAAGATGTAAATTTGAATTTTAGTGTCATTGATATTAATCAATTAAAAAATGAAAATGAGAAAATAATGTTTGAAATGGCAGGGAAAGAAAAAATGCCATTTTACGCTCTCTATTATAAGAACCAACTCTTCACCCAATTCGAATCCGCGGGTGAACTTTTGAGTTTACTTCAATCTCCTTTGCTGGCAAAAATCACCGATGAGTTAAAAGGCGGCAAATTATGTACGTTGTTATTTTTAAAAAATGGGGATCAAAAACAGAACGATCAAAGCGCTGATATTATAAAAAGATATTTATCGACTTCAATTCTCAAAGACATCATTCCGGTAATTTCTCTTAATCCGGACAATTTACAGCACAAAATGTTCATCAAAATTTTGCTAAATGTCGAAAGTGACCTGACTCATATAAAAGAGCCGATGCTGTTTGGTATTTTTGGCAGGTTTCGAATTTTAGAGCCGTTGGTCGGAAAGGGGATTACAGCGGAAAATATAAATTACCTGGTTCAGTTTTTATCAGCAGATTGTAGTTGTATCATAAAAACGCAAATGCCGGGGATTGATATGTTGTATTTTAATAAATGGAAAGATGTGAAACCAGCGCTTTTAAATAACATTATTAAAGAATAATAGTTGGTGAGTAGTGAGTGATGAGTAGTCTCACCCCAACCTCATAATTATTTCTCATGAAACATTCTTTTGCCACAAAGACACGAAGACACAAAGTAATAAAAAACGATAAATAATAATATAATTCCTGAAGTTATGTCAAAAACTATGTTGAAAATTCTACTAGCTTCTATCTTATTTTTTCTTCGTGCCTTGGTGTCTTTGTGGCAAGATTTTATAAGTAATTGAGGTTAAAGGATAATACTTCTTTAAAAAGTAAATTATATAGGAATCGCAATTGCGGCGTGAAATGAATAATCGTAAATTCTCTAAAAATATTTCTTTGACGTTCAGAAAAAAAGCAATAGTGGTATTTTTATTCTTCTCATTTTTTCACACAGATTTAATGCTTGGTAAACTTGTTTCACAGGATTCAGTAAAAGTGAATAAAACCGATTCTACAGTAACATCAAGGTCTCTTCCCAAATGGCTTTTAGACCAGAAAAAAAATCAGACGGTGCAACCATCTGAAATTTTAAAAAAAAATAATGATATCATGTGGTCTGTATTATTTACTGGAATTGTAATGATCTTTTTTGTTGTATCAGTTAGTATCTTTATAATCAAACGAAGCAGACAGGGAACATAAAATTTATTATTTAAACTTTTGAAAGTCTCGAAAATCGCTGGCAATAATTACTATTTAATCATCGCCTTTTCTACTATACTTGTTAAGGCTTAGTTTGTAACATTGCATGATCAATTTTTTTGACAAAATCCCATGTCATAGATAAAAGTGGCAGAGGCAGTAGCAGTAACTCCAATAGTGTTCTGAAACGACTGCCACTGCCGCTGCTAATGTATCAATTTCATCTCCAACTTTTTTTCTTGACATGATGTTAATTTTTTGCTATATTTAAATTTTAAATTTAATCATCTATTACAGGATATTGATGTCGAGTATAAAATTGTAATTTATCAGCACGGCGAACTGCGAAAAAATAAACCACAAGGACACAAAGTTTAAATTTTTTGCAAAAAGAACAAAAATTTGACCAAATAAAAAATCAGGCATACCTAAAAGCTTGAGTTTCCCATTAAGGAAATTAGAATATGACAAACAAAAAAACAAGTCTTGTCTTTTTTAGCCTAATAATTATTATATTGATAACCAGCTTTAAAGCAACCTGTGGCGAAGTTTTTCAAAATAAAGATTGTCTCAGATGCCACAACGATCTTAAACAACTGATGGTATCTGACCGACAGGGCAAACTCAAATCTTTGGTAGTGGATTCCCTGCTTTTTAATATGACGTTGCATGGAGCCAACTTTCTATGTGTGGACTGCCACATCGATGCAGATACAACTTCGCATCCCAATACCGGTTATACCGATGTCAATTGTATGGCATGCCATTCTAATCTCACCGGGCTTTACCCACCTAACGCTAAAGAAACTTTGCGGAAAAAGGAGCTGAAAATACCAGAAGAAAAAATAGTTGGGGAAAAATACCTAAACAATAAACATGGGCTGGCTCTTCAAAAAGGAGACCCGGAGGCGCCACAATGTTACGATTGTCATACTCAACATTACGTGAGGGCGAAAACTGATCCTACATCTTCTGTTTATTCGCTTAACCTGGCACAGATCTGTCTTCCCTGCCATAAAGAAGCTGCAGGGCCTTATGGTTTTATGAATCGGCTGGCGGACTTTAAAATTCAAGGGCATCGAAAAGAGAACCTGGCAGAAAGATACACCGAATCCAACTGCCAGGGCTGTCATTATGGGGACTCTGCCCACGGAGAAGAAGCGCCAGCAGATGTTACCTGCCATAAATGTCACTTGCCCGACCAGAAAGGAAAGAAGGTTTTCTTCGGACCATTGCATGCTAACATAGCTGCGGAAAAGCAGCCAGTTCCACATCTTACAGCATCTTTGTACTGGATTTTAGCGCCGTTTGTTGTGTTGGGATTGTTGATAATTATTGGATTTGTGCTTTTCAAAAAGTATCGCATTAAAGAAGAAGTTCTTGTGAAATTATTTCCACCACCAGGTGAGAAATAATCATGTTTGTTTTTAGTGGGAAATCAGAAATAACAAATTACAAAAAACAAATTACAAATTTCAAATAAATCCCAATTACTGAAATTCAAAATTCCAAACATGTTTTGGTCATTGTGATTTTGAATCACGCCAAAGGCGGATGCGACTGGGCGCATTTGGAATTTATTTGTTATTTGATGCTTATAATTTGGTGCTTTATTCACTGTCTTATCAAAACGGAAATATAAATATGTCAAATATTAGATACGGAATGATTATAGACCTGAGGCGATGTATTGGATGCCACAGTTGTTCCATCGCCTGCAAAAACGAATACCAGGTGCCGCTTGGCTCTTTCAGAACCTGGGTGAAAATAGTTGACAAAGGGCATTTTCCCGATTCAGGCAGATCATTTCTTCCCCTTCTCTGCAACAATTGTGAAAAACCTGTTTGTGTAACTGTCTGCCCGGTAAAAGCTACATTTCAGAGGGATAACGGAATTGTGTCCATCGACCCGCATAAATGTATCGGCTGCAGGTACTGTATGGCAGCCTGTCCTTATGGTGTGCGATATGTGCACCCGGTCAAAAAAATTGTACAAAAATGCGACTGGTGCTTTCATCGATTGGAGGAAGGTATTAAACCAGCCTGTGTTTTAGCCTGTCCCGCATCAGCAATGATGTTTGGTGATCTCAACGATCCAAACTCAAAAGTATCACAATTATTAGCAAAGTCTCCGACCCAGGTTATTAAATCTGAAATGGGCACTGATCCCCATGTTTTTTATATTGGGCTGGATAGAGTTGCGGTGGAGGAAGTAGATGAATAATATTAGTGATGAGCAAAATAAATAAAATTACAAACAACAAAAAACAAATCCCAAATAAATCCCAATGACTAAAACTCAAATTCCAAACGAATGTGGTAATTGGAATTTGTGATTTGAAATTTATTTGTAATTTGCTATTTGGATTTTGAGATTTATTTAAAAAACTTGGCGCTTTCAAAAACAGAAAAGTTTCCAATAAAAATACATTAACAAAGGAACCCTATAAATGGAACCGAGTGTTATTTACAACATTCACAGTGAAGAAACTTTTGGTATTCTAATCGCTATTTATTTTTATCTCACTGGATTAAGCGCGGGCTCGTTCATTCTTTCTACGATGGCTTATGGATTTGGTTTTGAAAAATACCGACCGCTTGGAAAAGTAGGAGTAGTGTTAGCTACACTGCTGCTGGTGGCGGCTCCCCTATTTTTGCTGTTACATGTCGGCAGACCAATGCGCGCCTGGCACCTGTTTTTTCTGTTAAGAGGTACTTCACCAATAACCTGGGGTTCATTCCTGTTAACATTATATCCGATTAATTGTCTGATTTACGGCTTTTTTATGTTTCGCGGTTATGCCCGGCTCACCAAAATTTTTGGACTTATTGGTATTCCGCTGGCAATTTTCGTTCACGGATATACCGGTTTCATTTTAGCGTTTGGCAAAGCCCGAGTTCTCTGGAATTCTTCCTTGATGCCGCTGCTGTTTCTGGTATCGGCTATGATTTCAGGAATTGCGCTGATGATTTTAGTCTCTGCTATCAAGGACCGATTTTTCTCCAAAGAAAAAAAAATAAACCGGGAATTGATTTTTGATCTGGGAAAAATTTTAGGCTGGGTGATCGTATTTGATCTATTTCTAATGTTCTGTGAAATAGCCACCCATTTTGTTTCCCATCGTGAAGCTTACGAAGTCAATATGCTGCTATTAACAGGCAATTTTGCTATCTTGTTTGTGGGTGTTGAAATTCTATTAGGCAAACTTATTCCATTGGGGATTTGCCTGACGCCCAAATTAAGGACTGTGACTGCTGTTTTAATAGCGGCGGTATTGGTGGTTATCGGAATTTTCTTTATGAGGTATAATGTTGTTCTGGGAGGAGAATATCTGCCGTTAATTTGAGATGTGCTGTTAATAATTGATTCTCAATTAGCAGTTCTCAATTCACAATTCGCAATTAGAAAGATTTCAATTGAGAATTGTGAATTGCCAATTGAGAATTGTCAATGAACAACAATAATGAAGGAGAAATTTTTTGGCTAAAGGAGACGATATCCAGGAACGAATGATTGATTTTGCTGTGGCGATAATTCATCTAACTTCACAATTGCCAAATACAGTTGCCGGAAAACATGTGTCTGGGCAACTGCTCCGAAGTGGCACATCACCTGCACTAAATTATGGCGAAGCAAGAGGAGCAGAAAGTACAAAAGATTTTATACATAAACTTGGTGTTTTATTAAAAGAATTGAACGAGTCTGAAATTTGGTTGAAAATAATTATACGAAGCAAGATGCTGCTACTAGAATCTGTAACTCCTGTTGCAAACGAATGTTCTGAATTATGTAAAATCATTGCATCAAGTATTCGTACAGTTGGTAAAAGAAAAAAATAATTCTCAATTCACAATTAGAAAGATTTCAATTGAGAATTATGATAATTATTATTTTATTCTATTCTATTACACCCAAAAACTTTGTTATTTTAACAAAAATATTTTAAAAAATCTCACGCAAAGCTTATAATGCCCGCAGGGTACGCCAAGCCCGCAAAAAAAATAAGTAAATTGGCAATCTTTGCGTTCTTTGCGGCTTTGCGTGATAATCAAATTTGTTTGCAGTCTTGAACTGCGTTAGGTATTATAAGGAACAAAATTATGACAGAATTTCCACGCAGGGATTTTCTCAAGATAGGGGCGGCTGGTGTCGGCGGTGTAACTTTAAAAAGCGTTTTTAGTAATCTTTATGGTTCTTCAGATTACGACATCAGCAAAACGATCTCCCGAACAACCCGCAGAAATTTCAGTGGATTTCCTACTACCTGCCACTCATGTCCGGCAAAATGTGGCATTGTGGGTTTTGTTCATCGCTCAAAATTGATGCTGTTAGAGGGAAATCCAGAACACCCGGAAAACCAGGGAAAAATTTGCGCCAGGGGACTTGCAGGATTGAATTTGACTTACGATCCAGAACGCATCCTGTTCCCGTTGCGCCGTGATGGAAAGCGAGGCTCTGGCAAATGGAAACAAATATCCTGGGAAGAAGCGATCTCCGAAATTTCAATTAGACTTAGTGAGAGTAAAAAATCAGGCAATCCGGCTGGATTAATAATAGAATCCGAAACTGATGACCTTTTAGCCGACCGCTTTATCCGTGCATTTAAAAACGGTTTTTATGCAAAATGTTTACCAGATGCTGACCCTAATTCGCTGCTGGCGCATCGAGTCAGTTGGGGCGCAGGTACTGGCATTCCCGACGTATCTAACAGCAGTTACATTCTTATGTTCGGCGCTAATCCTTATGAAAATTTTCCCCACTTTATCGGTTTTGTCAGGGAACTTATGCACGGTCGTTTGGAAAATGGAGCCAAATTAGTCGTTTTTGACCCCCGGCTTTCTCATACAGCAGCAGGCGCAGACGAGTGGTTACCACTATCCCCCGGCAGCGATGCCTTTGTTGCCCTTACACTAACTAACTTGATTTTAAACCATAATTTGGCTGACGAAACTTTCGTACGCCAATGGACAAATATCAGTATTGGAGAACTCAAGCAATATTTGTCACAATTCACAGCAGAGAAAGCAGAACAGGTTTCAGGCATTAAAGCAGATGATTTACGCCGTATTGCGCAGAAATTTGGGAGGGCTGACAAGCCGGTGGCTTTTGGATGCAGAGGAATATCAGCGCAACAAACAGGGGTTCAAAACCAGAGAGCCATTCTTCTGCTCAACGCAGTAGTAGGAGCTATCGACAAAAAAGGCGGTTATTGCCTGCCAGCCGAGTTGCCGCAGTTGCCTGAATTAGAACCTTTGCCGCTGCAACAATCAATTGTGCAGGATAGCAGTAAAAGTCATCTCCACCACATTCTTGATGGAGAAATAAAGTTAGATGTCTATCTGTCGCATCTTCACAATCCAGTATTTACCGGCGCCCAGCCAGAGGAGATGAAGAAACTTCTGAAAGACGAGACGAAAATTTCCTTTCATGTCGCCATGGATACTCATCTCACAGAGTCAGCTTCATTAGCCGATATTTTTCTGCCCGCGGCTACTTATCTTGAGCGCTGGAATATTCAGTTTGTATCCGGAGTAAAAAGGGTTCCAATTCTAACTGTGACAAGACCGGTGGTACAACCGGTTTCCGAACAAATCACACTCAAAGCACCAGAGATGACACGGCGGGATATGCTGACAACTTTTTTTCAACCGCTGGGACAGGCTCGCTCCATTGATGAAATGTGTCTTCTTTTATCTCAAAAATTGGGCGGTAATATAAAAACTTACTTCAACTTTAATTCTACTCGAGAATATATCCGCAGAGTTGCAGCGCAGATTGATGGTTTTAATTTTGAAAAAGATTTCCGCCTTCTTGAACAACAGGGCTTCTGGATTACGCCTGGAACAACTGCTTCATATTTACGATTTGAGAAAAATGGTTTCGCAACGCCTTCGCGTAAGTTTGAAATTCGTTCGACAGAATTACAAAAGATGGGCGACTCTGCTTTACCTGTTCATGCTAAAAATTTGGAGCACCCAACACCCGATAGTGAGGAATTGTTACTCATTACTTTTTCCAGAAACGTGATGTCGTCCCGACTGGCAAATTGCAAATATCTATCAGAAATTGCGCATGATAATCCGTTATGGATTCATCCTGAAACCGCGAAAATAAAAGGCATTAACAAAGGTGATTCAGTTAAATTACAAACAGCAGTCGGAAAAATAACGGTGAATGTAAGACTCACAGAAAGCATTCATCCGCAGGCGGTGGCTCTGGCACGCGACTTTGGTCACTGGTCTTTTGGGAATGTTGCTCTGGCTAAAAAATTTAAAAGTGCAGATCCGGATACTGATATTCTCTGGTGGGAAGATGAAGGAAATGGCGTTCATGTTAATTCAATTGTTTCAAGGGCTGTAGATTCTGTTGGCGGAGGACAGGTTTGGAGTGGGATTCGGGTGAAGGTTTTGAAGGTTTGATAACAAAGTTAATTTTTAACAAGGAGGCGCGGAGTTATCGGAGATTCACGGAGAAAAAATATTAAATATAAATTAGGTACAAATTATGATTTATGAAGACTTGACTGAAAAAATAATTGGAGCAGCGATTGAAGTCCATCGCATTTTAGGACCTGGATTGCTTGAATCAACCTATAAAGCTGCTTTAGCACATGAATTTTATTTGAGGAAAATTCCTTTTAAACGAGAAGTACAAATAGCAGTTGATTATAAAGATGTAAAACTTGCTGACGAAAAATATCGAATTGACTTTTTGATTGATAATAAAGTAATTCTCGAAGCAAAATCTGTGATCGAAATGCATCCTATTTTTACTGCTCAAACTTTGACTTATATGAAACATGCAGAAATTAAAATTGGTCTTTTGATAAACTTCAATGTTGCGCGAATAATTGATGATCTAAAACGGTTGATTAATACACATTGATATATTATGGTGTCTTTAAAATAAAACAATCAAATAACAATCAGCACAACTAATGATCATACGAATATGATTCATTTTCTCCGTGTAGTCTCGTATTTCTCTGTGACTCCGTGTGAATCTTAAGTCATAGATAAAAATATTAGCAAAATTTACGATTTTAATATTACAAAGGCTTAACTCGGAAATAAACCATGAACCTAAAACAAATACAAAAAAAACCCCTAATCATCCTGATAGTCTTTATTCTAATGGTGGTGATTATCATCGCTGCTCTACCGGTTAAGCTGGTGCACCATACTACTCACAGCCCGACTTTCTGCAAGGACTGTCATCCGGAAATTTATCAGCAGTGGCAACAGTCCGATGAACATCCGGATTCGGTTAGCTGTACTGATTGTCATGTCAGGGGCTGGCAGCCGCTGCCGGTGGCTTATGAGGCTGAACCTGAAACCACGATCCCTAATTGTGAACGCTGCCACGAGGAACAAAGGGAGCAGAAGGAGGTTGTTCGACAGCTCATTAAAATTTCTCATAAAATTCATCTTGAAGATTTAAAACAGAAAAATCTTGAACTCAACTGTATGGACTGCCACTGGAATATCGCGCACGACAACGGAACGCCACCCACCAATCGTCCCACAATGGTTGGTTGTTTTTCGCCTAACTGTCATCCAATTGAAAAAGAGACCTGCCTGTTGTGTCATTACACGGAGCGGTATTTTGTGGTTGAAAAGGAACAGTAACATTATTTTTTTGACAGGATATTTTCAGGATTGATTTTTTGTGGCTGATAAGTCATAAAAAAAAAGTAGCAGTAGCAGTGGCAATAGCAGTGATACTGAAAATTTCAATTGTCAGTTTTTTTTGAAAAAAATTTTTTAATTTAACATTCATTACCGGACACTTGTTATATTGTGTAGAGAACGACCGTCATTCCCGCATGTTTTTAGCGGGAATCTCCTCAAAATTAACCAAATGGATGCCCGATAAAAGCATTCGGGCATGACAATTCGCCGAAAAGTCCCATTTTTTAAAAAGTGTCCGGTAGCAAGATTAAACTCTGAAAATCACCGAATTCTATTTTTAATTTCTGAATTATTTTCGGTGTCTTTCAGTGTTGTTCGGTGTTTATTTATCATCCTTAAACTGCGGTTTGACCACGCGCTATATATTGAAGGACAGACACTAATAATTTAATCTTCGCAACGTAAAGGAAAAAAATAAATATGTTGAACTCATTAGATTTGGTGTTACTTTTAATAACTCTTTTCTTGTTTTGTTACGGTATTTATAGGCGTGTTCGCCTGTGGAAACTGGGGCAGCCAGAAAATCGCTTCGATAATACAAAAGAGCGATTGCGAGCTTTGTGGCGAAATGGAATTTTACAAGTTCGTACTCTCAGGGAAACCTTGCCGGGACTCATGCACCTGTTTATTTTCTGGGGATTTTTAATTCCATTTGTTCTTATTATTATTCTCAATTTGAGATTGAACATTTATCTGCCTATCTGGCTGGCGGCTCCGATGTCTTTACTGCTTGACCTGTGCGGACTTGTGGCGCTGGTGGGAATCGTGATAGCTTTTTACCGTCGTTATATTCAGAAGTTGGAACAACTGGACCGTCAAACTGAAGATGCTTTAGCCCTTGGTTTTGTGTTCACTATTATTTTTACCGGACTAATTATCGAAGGGCTGCGGTTTAGTCTCTCTCCGACTGAAATAGGTGCCTGGTCTCCGGTTGGCTGGGTGCTGGGAAATTTTTTTCAGATTTTTGGTGGTGAAAATGTTCAGGCGCTCCTTCATCAAATCATTCGGCGGATTCATTTATTTGTCGTACTCGGTTTTGTTGCTTATCTGCCCTATTCTAAACTGCTGCATATTATCACCTCGCCGTTAAATATTTATTTTTCTTCTCTCAAACCAAAAGGCGAATTAACCACACTGGACATTGAAAATGCTGAAATGTTTGGCGTTGCTAATATTGAAAATTTTACCTGGAAACAAATTCTTGACCTGGATGCCTGCACCAAATGCGGTCGCTGTCAGGAAGTTTGCCCGGCGCATCAGAGCGAAAAGCCGCTCTCTCCCAAAAATTTAATTCAGGAGCTTAAAACTCACTGGCTGGTGCGCGGCAAAGAACTCTTGGCTGCATCGGGCAATGGCAAAGCTGCTGAAGAATTCCCGGAAAGTGAAATCATTGACAAAGTTGTTTCCGAAGATATTATCTGGGCATGTACTACCTGCCGCGCCTGTATTGAAGAATGCCCGGTGATGATAGAACACCCACAGAAATTAGTGGACTTGCGGCGTTACCTGGTGCTTATGCTCAGCCAGTTTCCCAAAGAAGTCCAGTTGGTGTTTAAAAATCTCAACGCGAATAGCAATCCCTGGGGTATTGGATTTTCCTCGCGCGGAGAATGGGCAGATGAACTGGGAGTTAATAAATTTTCAGGCGAAGATGATTCAGAAATTCTCTATTTTGTGGGCTGTGCCGGTTCGTTTGACGACCGTTATAAAAAAGTCTCAACCGCAATGGTTCGTATTTTGAATGCGGCTGGCGTGAAGTTCGGCATTCTGGGCGCTGAGGAAAAATGCTGCGGCGATTCTGCCCGCAGGATTGGCGAGGAGTATCTATTTCAAACACTGGCACAGGAGAATATCGCCACGTTTCAGCAATATAATGTTAAAAAAATTCTGACAACCTGCCCCCACGGTTATAACACTCTCAAGCACGAATATTCTGCTTTTGATGGTAAATACGAGGTCATTCATGCTGTGGAATTAATTGCCGACCTTTTGAAGCAAGGCAGGCTGCCGCTGAAAAACTCTTTTAACAAATCGGTTGTCCTGCACGATTCTTGCTACCTGGGCAGATACAATGATATTTACGAACAGCCCAGGGAAATCATGCGTAATATTTCTGGCGTTTCGCCTGTGGAGATGGAACGAAATAGAGAGAAGAATTTTTGCTGCGGAGCTGGCGGCGGCAGGATGTGGTTTGAGGAAACACAAGGCAGACGAATAAACGAAATGCGGGTTGAGCAAGCACTAAAAACAAAGGCAAACACAGTAGGCGTCTCCTGTCCTTTCTGTCTGACCATGTTCGAGGACGGAATCAAAGATAAGGGAGTCCAAGAATCAGTGAAAGCTTATGACCTGATTGAAATGGTGGCGATGGCGCTGGAGGAATGAAATACATCTGTTATTATCTATTAAGTCAAATTTTTGTGCAAAAAAAATAATATGGAAAGAATTTGTCATTTATTATATGATATAGTGATGATTCTATTTCGTGAAGGTTGTAATAAGATGTAATTATACAGAGTTTATTTAAAAAAAGCAAATAAAAAATCAGCTTATTGAATATTTTATCGCTATGATTGTTTTTATAAAAATATAACATCCTGTCTTTCGGTAAAAAAATGGGGCGTGATTTGTATAACTTTATAAAATATTGATTTGTATTTAGATTGTATTTCCTTATTTGAGCAACATTATTATTTTTCGACATTGATATCTTTATCAAAAAATAAACCTCTGACAGCAGATCAGCAAAATCAAACACGATCTCGTGTGTGCCATCATCCTGATATCCATTAAATAGCACCACAACTTGCCGACCTTTTATATTATAGATTTTTAAGGTTACATTCCCAGATTCGGTTATGGTGTAACGGATTGTTATTCATGGATTAAATGGATTGGGAAATGTACTAAGTAAATTGTTTTTAGAAGTGTTTTCAACACCAGAGCTTTCTGGACTTTCACCTTGTTGAGCTTTTTTCACAAACTTATGCTCATCTTCTATTAGCAATTTTGCATTGCCAATTGCTTCTATTGTTGATTCATCATTGCTGTAAATTTCCATAAGTACTGGGATAACGCTATTCTCACCAACTTCATCCTCATAATACTGAATAACAACAAACCATATCCAGCAGCAATTCTCTGTTATGAAAGTTCCTCATGGCGCCTGCATAGCATTCTGATTTTGACAAATTCTCGTTCTTTACATAGTATTGCATCAAAGCTGATCTGGCAATCAGTTTTGATTCATCATCATATTGAGATTACAAAACCGCTTCCAGGAATGTAGGTAGTGAACAATTTTTATCTTGATTTAAACAAACAATTTCCTTATATTGATTTTATTAAAAATCAAAATAAACATAAATTATTACGCCACCGTAGCTCAGTTGGTAGAGCAACTGATTCGTAATTAGTAGGTCAGCGGTTCGACTCCGCTCGGTGGCTCTCCAGAAGTCTAAAAAAAACCCATATCAAATGGGTTTTTTTTTGATCTTAATACTGTTGTTTTTTGTTACTAATGGAAACGAAATCAGCAAAACAAACTAGTCTATTGAAGTTGGAGAAAAAATTGGAAAAACTATCAATTAAAGAAAAAATCGGATACGGACTTGGAGATACAGCGACGAATCTGACTTTTCGAACAATCACTGTTTTTTTAACTTTTTTTTATACTGATGTGTTTGGTATTTCAGCCGCTACTATTGCCACACTTTTTTTTGTCGTCCGACTCTGGGATGCGTGCAATGATTTGATAATGGGAATTATCGCAGACAGAACCAATACCAGATGGGGTAAATTTCGTCCCTGGATCCTCTGGATGGCGCTTCCTTTTGGTATTTTAACGCTGCTTACTTTTATCACTCCTGACTTTTCCTATGTGGGCAAGGTAATTTATGCCTATGTAACATATATGTTGCTCATGATGGTTTTCACGGCAAGCAATATACCATATTCTGCTTTGTCCGGCGTGATGACATCGGATCCGATTGAACGAACGAGTTTATCAAGTTACCGGTTTGTTGGTGCATTTGTCGGCGCTTTAGTCGCTCAGGGGCTGAATATCCCATTGACCGAATTTTTTGGCAAAGGCGACCAGGTTAAAGGATACCAATGGACTATTGGCGTTTTTGCTTTTATTAGTGTGATATTATTTGTTATTACATTTCTGACAACAAAAGAGCGCGTTAATCCACCAAAAGAACAAAAAAATTCTTTAATAAATGATTTGAAAGAATTGATGAAAAATAAACCATGGGTGATTATATTTTTTGTCGGCGTTCTTTTTGTGTCGTTTAGTTCTCTCATGCAGGGTGTAACGCTTTATTATTTTAAATATTATCTTAATAATACAAATCTCGCAACCGGATTTATGGTAGCAGGATTAGTCGCAGCCATGATTGGAGCGGGAATCACAAATGTATTTGCTAAAAAAACCGGAAAACAAAATTTATTCATTTTTACAATGCTTGTCGCTGGGGTTGGCGCTTTTGTGTTGTATTTTGTAAAACCAGACCAACTCCCTATTATCTATGCACTTAATATAATTATTGAATTTGTTGGTGGTGTAATGCCTGTTTTATTTTTTGCCATGCTGGCTGATTCTGCTGATTATTCCGAATGGAAATTTCGAAGAAGATCAACAGGGATTATATTTTCAGCGGGTACATTCGCCATGAAAACCGGAATGATGGTTGCGGGAGCTGGCACAGGCTGGCTTTTATCATATTTTGGTTATGTTGCCAATGTGGAGCAATCAGCGGATACCATGATCGGCATTCGGCTAATTTTTAGTATAATACCTGCAGTGCTTCTTTTTATAGCTATGGGCATAATCTGGTTTTATCCGATAAATGAATTAAAATTAACTGAAATTCAGTTAGAATTAAATAAAAGAAGAAAATTGTAGAGGAGACTATTTTGCTATGAGACAATTTCCCGAAAATTTTACATGGGGTACGGCAACATCGAGTTATCAAATTGAAGGCGGATGGTTGGAAGGTGGGAAAGGATTAAGTATCTGGGATGCTTTTGTTCACACGCCGGGAAAAATTGTTGACGGAAGAACAGGAGATGTGACCTGCAATCATTTTCATAAATATAAAGAAGATATTGGACTGATGGCAAAGATGGGACTTAAAGCCTACCGCTTATCTTTAGCATGGTCCCGAATTCAACCCACTGGAACCGGCAAGGCAAATCCTCAGGGCATTCAATTCTATTCTGATTTGATTGATACATTATTGGAACATGGTATTGAACCGTGGATCACGCTTTATCATTGGGATTTACCATTGGCGCTTCAATTGGAATATGACGGATGGCTGAATCCGAAAATGGCGGACTTTTTCACCGAATATGCTTCGATTTGTTTTGAACATTTCGGGGATCGAGTAAAAAATTGGATTACATTTAATGAAGCATGGGTCGTATCTGTTCTGGGATACGGTCAGGGCGTGTTTGCCCCGGGAAGAAAATCCATAGCTGAACCGTATCAGGTGGGACATCAAATTTTGCGCGCGCACGGACATGCTGTTGATCGCTTTCGCAATAAATTTTTACCCACGCAAAACGGCAGAATCGGAATTACTAATAACTGCGATTGGCGGGAGCCGCTCACTGATTCAAAAAAAAATCGGGATGCTGCTGAACGTGCGCTTCTTTTCTTTTTAGGCTGGTTTGCTGATCCCATTTATCGCGGCGAGTATCCGCAAGTGATGATTGAACGGGTTAAGGACAGGCTGCCTCGATTCACTGCCGATGATATTGAATTAATCAAGGGTTCTTCAGACTTTTTTGGACTCAATCACTATACAGGCGCTTTAGCTGCTCATGCCAAAGATAGTATTGTCCAAAGTGATGTTTATCAGAACGGCGGTATTTCAGAAGATCAGGACGTAAATCTGAGTTCTGATCCATCATGGAAACAGACCCAGATGAATTGGAATATATTACCGTGGGCGTGCCGGAAAATGTTGCAATGGATAGATAAACGCTATGATCATCCGGAAATCATAATTACTGAAAACGGCGCTGCGTACACTGATAAATTAGTGGATGGCGCAGTGCATGACCCACTCCGTATTGAATTTATAAAGAGTTATCTCACGGAATGTCATAATGCTATAAATAATGGTGTGAATCTCACCGGTTATTTTTTATGGTCATTTATGGACAATTTTGAATGGGCGCTGGGCTATACCAGGCAATTCGGATTACATTACATTGATATGAAAACAGGGAAACGCATTGCCAAAACATCGGCAAAATGGTACAGCGATGTTGTCCAAAATAACGGATTTGATGAATAAAGAAAAATGAACGGTTATACAAAATCGACCAGTAAACAGAAAACAATTTGTTCACTTGTTAATATAAAAATTAATCGTTTTGTCATAAATAGTTTTGCCGATTAATTTGTTTTTTTAATTATTAAACCACTTTTTACACAGGGAAAGCTTACAGGGTGGTTTTTTTTATCTTGTTTTTTTAAAAATATGTAACTATTCACCGCAGAGAGCACAGAGAACGCAGAGAGAGAATTATTAAAAATAATCGTAACTATTCAGCTTGGTTACTTGTGTCATTCTTCACTTCCCAACATCACCATCCCCCTCCCTCGTTCAGAATGACATTGATTCAACATATAGCTGAACAGTTACAAAAATATTTATATTAAGACATACTCGCATTAAACAGGTTACTAAAAGGTTAATTACTATTTTTAAAATATTGTAATTTTTTCAATTGGAGGGCAAAATGTCAAACCATACAAGAAGAGATTTTATTAAATTATCAGGTACAATCGTTAGTGCAACTGCTATAGGTGGACTGATCCAGAGTTGCAGTAAAAAAACTACGGATTCCGATAAATGGGATGGATTAAAATACGCTATGTGTAACGAAAGTATGCGAGAACTGCCATGGGAGCAACAATGCGAAATTATTGCCTCCGCGGATTACAAAGGAGTTGAGATTGCTTCTTTCACTTTGGTCAAAGAAGGTATTGGTGAAT
>JACKQG010003129.1_pt1 | contig 20671 bp, 11 predicted proteins | sample 8237621 | NCBI WGS metagenome assembly JACKQG01 (sample SAMN15677084, study PRJNA649215) | marine metagenome | biome: marine; feature: Black Sea; material: saline water; isolation source: suspended particulate matter (SPM) from the Black Sea western gyre | collected 2013-06-09/2013-06-10 | depth... | reverse complement strand
GCCTGAGTTCCATTGCCCGGTTTGAAGTCCCTAAAATCCAGCGCCTGTGCAGCAGCTATAAATTCAATCCCCAGAATCCCATAAGCATTGTCAATAATCTGTCTGGTTTTAAGAGCTGAATTCATTCCCATACTGACGAAATCCTCCTGATCCGCTGCGGCGGGAATGGACTGAATAGACGCCGGCATTGAGAGAATTCTCTGCTCTACAATCATCATATCAGCAGTATACTGACTAAGCATATGTCCTGAAAACATTCCCGCCCCCTTTGTCAAAAAAGCGGGAAGTCCGACACTTAACGCTGGATTTAACAAGCGGTTTAACCGTCGTTCTGATAAAACGCTCACCATAGTAATGGCCGCTCCAAGCATATCAAGCGGTAAGCTGATCGGTGACCCCTGAAAATTGGCGCCAGTCAGCACGACGCCATCATCCGGTAGAAAGAGTGGATTATCACCCACACCATTAAGCTCAATCTCAAGCTGACTTCTTGTCCAACGAAGTTGGTCCCGTGCAGCGCCAATTACCTGAGGAGTAGAACGCATACTGTAAGCATCTTGTACTTTCACCTTTAGTCCGGTTAACAAGTCTGAACCCATGACAACTTTCATTAAATTTTTCGATGAAGTTACCGCCCCCTGAAAGCCTCTCAATTCGTGTAATCGGCTGTTATACGGTTTCAGGTTTGCAATTAGCGATTCCAAACTCATCGCAGCTGCGATTTCAAATTGCTTTAATAGTCTTTCAGTTTCATAAACCTGAATACATGCCATTCCAGAAATCAAATTACTTCCATTGATAGTGGCTAACCCATCCCGTGCTTTTAGACCCGGAATTGGGATTCCCGCTTTTTCCATTGCCGTTTTACCAGGTAATCTTTCCCCCTGATAAAATGCTTCCCCTTCCCCCATTAACAGGAGAGCAATCTGGCTCATAGGAGATAAATCTCCACAGGCACCCACGCTCCCTTTTTCGCAAACAACAGGGGTAACTCCCTTATTAAGCATATCCACTAAGGTCCGGGTAATTTCAGGTCGGCAGGCAGAATAGCCATTAGCATGGACATTGATCCGGGTCATCATGGCTGCCCTGATATGTTCAATGGGAGCTGGTTTACCAATCCCAGCAGAATGATTGTAAACAAGATACTTCTGGAACTGTTTCATCTGTTCATCCGTTAACACCACTTCAGACAGTTCACCAATGCCAGTATTTACTCCGTACATGATTTCTCTTTCTTCGATCTTTTTCCTGAGAAATGCCCGGCACTTCTTTATCCTTTCCACCGCATCAGGATGAAGTTTCACCTTCTCCAACCTGACAGCTACGTTATAGACATCTTCAATAGTTAAATCGTTTCCTGTGATGACGACAGCCATAATGTTCTCCTTATTCTAAAAATTCTATTGGACTATTTTACCTCGGTTGTTCATTTAAAAATCGAGGAGAAATTTACAAAATTTTGTTGGGGAAAACACGAGGCTGATACATTATTACTCATTCGTAATTCAACCAAGATTAGGGCAGGAGCCCAATTCATAAACATTATAAATATGACATGCAGATTTACCAACAAAAAGTATTTATCTCTTTGTTCTCTCTGGCTAACCCTATACAACTACCCCACCATCCACACTAAGAACAGTACCGTTGATATAGTTGGCATCGTCACTGGCAAGAAATACATAAGCGGCGGCAATATCTTCCGGAGTTCCCATGCGTTTTAGAGGAACCTTATTTGCCAGCTTGGTCATAATATCTTCTGGGATATGTGCAAGCATATCCGTCTGAATAAATCCTGGCGCAACAGCATTGACGCGGATGCCATCCTTTGCTAATTCACGAGCCCACACTTTTGTCATCCCGATAACACCACTCTTGCTGGCAACGTAGTTTGTTTGACCAAAATTTCCATATAGTGCTACAACTGACGAGGCATTTAAAATAACGCCTGACCCCTGCTCGCACATCACCGCTGTCACTTCTTGCGTACAGATAAACGTTCCCCGAAGATTCACTTTTATCACCTTATCAAACTGCTCATCTCTTAGCTTCTTGAGTGTCACATCCTCAATGATCCCTGCATTATTAACTAAAACATCAATTCCACCGTACGTCTTTATCGCAGAAGACACCATGGCTTTTACACTGTCTCTATCAGCCACATTCACGTAAGTGAAAATGGCTTCGCCACCAGTAGATTGAATTCCATCTGCCACTGCTTGTCCTGTGGTTTCATTCAGATCAGCAATGACAACTTTTGCACCTTCCTCCGAAAATCTTATGGCGGTTGCTTTCCCAATGCCCTGTCCCGCCCCTGTGATAATGACAGTTTTATCTCTCAACCCTCTCATTTTTACCTCCTATTTTTAAAATGAAGTAATTATAAATCTTATTGGACAATTCGAAAATATAATTAAATTAAAAATGCTGCAAAAGTTCTGCCGCTTTTTTCAATCTTTGGTTATAAAAAAGCCTCCTTACTTCACAAAATGGAGGCTTTATTGAGAACACATAAAAATAAGTTACTCAATCATCTCGCTGCCGGCAAGATAATCTTCAAATTTGAACCGATCATCTTTTTCCATCTGTCTTGCAACTTCAATAATGGCCTTCCTGGCAGCATCAATATCCCGCTTCAGTCTTGGTTCTTCAACAGGTTCGTACATAGCCTGTTTTTTTTGTGGGAGGTTATTGATTACCCTATCTACAATCTCTTGAGGTTGTCCTTTTAACGCAAGAGCAACAGTATCCAAATCCACAGAATTCATTAAGTCGCGTAAAATGTTGTCAGGAAAACTAAAGATGTCATCAAATGTTACGTGGTACTTCTTTACTTCACTCATCAGGTCCGGGGATTCCCTTGATATTGCGCTAATATACTTCTCTTCTTCCTCCGGGCTCATCCTACCCAAAATCTCAGCAATGTTTTTACCTCCTCCTCTCGAGAAATTAATAGATCGAGGGAGAAAATGGGTTTTTTCCTCCAAATCAGTTGCGATATTTACTATGGCTTCCAATGGAATGGTGTCCAGCTTCCCCATCTCTATTAATACCCGCCCTTTGATTTCCGTTACCATCCGATTTAATACGAACATCTGTCGCTCTGGTGAAATTTGAGTAAGTGCTATAGCAATAATTCTGGCATCCTCTACCTCAAGCAGTGTAACCAGTTGTTCATCATCAAGAGTCTCTAAAAAACCAAAGGGGCGTCTCACATCGCTAATTTCCTCTCCTTGAAATTTCTTAGACACGTGTGTCATATAGTATTCATCTATTACCTGTTTCCTAACGGAAAGGGAAACCGTATCCATTTCTCTGATATGTACCCGTATCTTTTGAATATCAGTCTCACTTAATCCCTTAATCAGTGTTAATGCAAGGTTTTCCCCGAGTACAGAGAATAAAATTGAAACTTTATCAATCCCAGAAAGTGTATGATAATCTGTAATCATTTTTCTCCTTTCTTCTTTTTCTTCTTCTTACCCTCTTCCTCTTCTTCCCCAGAAACTTCTGTGGTCGGAGTTTGCGATTCAGCTTCCGGCGGTGGTGGAGCTTCTTCCTCCAGCCACTCTTTCACAATTGTCGTGGCAGTTTCCGGTTGAGCAACACTCATAGAGATCACAGACTGCCTGGCAGATTTAATTTCAGATTTCAATACTCCCGGATCTTCGGATGGTTTTGAGGGGGTAGCTGCAGTAACCTTATCTTGTGGGGGGAGCGTAGCGGTTGGAGCTCCTTCATCTGGAGTTTTCCTCGGAACTTTTACCTCCCCTGGCCTCTTTTTTTTTACCCTTTTGGGTGGTGGTCTCCGCATCATCCATGGAGGTGGAACGACATACTTTGGTTTGCGACTATTAAATAAAATGACCGCTGCTAACGCTACAACAGCAAGAAGAGAAATAGCACTCATCAGATATATCGGAAGATTATTTCTTTCGCCTTCCAAGCTTGCTAATTCCTCCACTGCTTTTTCTTCATAGTCCCGAAACACGGCTAATCTTTCCTCAATGAGTGAATCAAGTTGAGCTCTCTCCCTTTCCCTGGACATTCTTTCTTCCACTGCTGTCTGCCGTTCCTCCGCCGAGAGCTGGGCTGAATCAAGTATAGATTCAAGTTGATTAATTCTAGTTGTCAGAGCCCCCCATTTCACTGAATCCCTCTCCAATGTTGCTTGTCTCTTCTCCTCAAAATCTCTTCTGATTCTTTCGGTTTCCAATTTCTCTAATTCTGCCCTCCAGAGAGTCCTCTCTTCTTCCCTTTGCCTGGCCTCCTCCTCTCTCCATTGCAGTAGCTCTTCTCTCCAATTTAATCCTTTTTCTTCCGCTACAACTTCTTCTTGCTGTTGCTCAAGCTTATCTATCTTTTCAGCAATAGAACGGAGAATAATCGCCTCAGCTGTTCTCTCATCCCTTCTTTCTTTAAACGTTGCAGTCATAATACTCAGAATATCTCCTCGATTACGATTATAATGAGATGCTACTTTAATGATCTGGCGTACATTTTCAATCAATTCTGGGGAAGATCCTTCTGGTAGGATACAGCTGATTTCAAGTCTTTCAATCACAGGCATAGAGGATGTAATATCCATATAGGACTGAGACATAATCTGAGGTCCTGCTTTCGCTTTAGCTTGAACCGGAGGAAGTTCTTCTGTCTCAATTTCAACCGTTTCTTCGGGCACAGGCTCCTCTTCAATCTGGAAGTCAAACCCAGGAATAGGAATCCCCGTTGATCGATACCGCCTTTTCTGTTGTGTCTCTGTTACGGTTGTTAGCTGAAGAGCTCCTTCCTCGATCGGCTCTGTCACTTCTTTCGCAGGTTTGTATGTAATCTCCTCACGAACGGTTGGGGTAAATGTTAAATCTACTGTAATATCCAGCACATACCGATGGTCTTCAAGTATTTTCCCCAGCGCATTACTAATTCGCCTATGTAGATCATTCTCCAACATAAGTTTTTGGGCTAAATATGTGGATTCCTGGCCAATTGTAATTCCGGAGATAATCAATATAATTACAAAAAAAATGACCGTTATTGACACCTTGTTCTTCATAATAACTCCCTTATTTTAGATATATAAATTCTTATCTCTCATTCCTACTTTATTGTTGCACCTACGGGGCCACCGTGAGTTGCCTTAAATGTAATTTCAACCCTTCTATTTCGTGATTTGTCTTCTAAAGTCTGGTTATAATTGGGGATCATATTCCTGGTTAATACTCTATCTGTTGGGCGGTCCCTCGGTAAATACTCTGCCAGTCCTACTGCCTCCAATCGGGTGGGATCAACACCCAATTTAATTAGTTCTCGTACAACCCCAGCAGAGCGGGCTGCAGATAACTCCCAGTTGCTTGGATATTTATCCTGGAATTTCTCAGGCATTGGATCACTATCTGTGTGTCCCTCAATTGCTACTGGAAATTTATTGGTGGGGTCATTGATTATGGGAGCAACCTTTTCTAATATTTGAATAATTCCCAGTTGTAATTCAGCAGATCCGGATTTAAAACTAATATCGGAAGAAATACCGATAGTAACGCCCTTAGGGCTGGTGGATATTTCCACATTTTCCTGTAATTGCTTATTCTCTTCCAACATTGCAACAACTTCAGATTTGACATCAGCTATATTCATAGCTTTTGCCTCTCTTTTCGTCTTCCCCACCTTTTTACCCATAGCATCGGCCATTTCCTGCAGTTTAACTGGATCAATAGTAGAGATAGCTGTTAGCAGAACAAAAAACGCCAGTAGTAATGTCATCATGTCCGCAAAAGTTGCAAACCAACCTGGTAGCCCTTGTTCTGAGGGTGGTGGTGCCGGTTTTTTAGCCATCTACTATGCCTCTGTCTTCCACTCCTTAGGTGGTATAAAGGAATTTAATTTTTCCCTCACAATCAACGGGTGCTTTCGCTGCTGGATAAGCTTTGCAGCTTCCACAAACATTGATTGCAACGTTGTAGTATGGCCAATTCGGGAATTAAGTTTCGCAGCCATCGGAATGAAGAACAAATTTGCAAAAACTGATCCATAAAATGTTGTAATCAATGCTACCGACATGCCTGCACCTAAAGCTTCTGTACCACCCCCCTGCTCTCCACCAAAACTTGCCAGCATAATCACAAGACCAATCAATGTACCAATCATTCCCCATGCAGGAGCCATCATCCCCATAGTCTGGAACAGATTAGTTTGAGCTCTTTCTCTTACTTCCCTGTATGATATTCTCGTTTCAAGAATATCTGCAATCTCTTCTTCAGAATAACCATCCACAACCATCTGGACGCCGTCCCGAAAGAATGGATTACTAATTCCACTAACGGCTTTTTCCATATCCGCCACACCCTTTCGGCCAACACCGGCAAGTTCAACTGCTTCATCTACAAACGACCCAAGTTTTAATGAGCCGCCTTTGAAGACAGCGGCCATTGCTGAACCAAGTTTCATCACCTCTGACAGGGGGAAAGCAACAGAAACAGACGCAAGTACACCGCCAAAAACAATTAAAAAGCCAGCTCCTTGTGCAAATATAAGAATGCTTGCTCCCGCTTTCGCCGCAGCCATATAAATAGCTGATCCTAAGAAACCGAGACCAGCAACTATCCCAATTAAAGTTGTTATATCCATCAGCCCTACTCTCTACTAAAACTTGTTGTTTTTAAACGATCTTCATGCAATGCCTTTAGGATGTTTCTCACATCATCATATTCAGGGTCTATCTTCAAAGCAAGATTCCAATTGATAGTAGCACGTTGAACGTCACCGAGTTTGTAATAGATAGATCCCCTTCTAGCATAAGCAAGCGCAAGATTTGGATTTAACTCAAGAGCTGTTTCAACCTCCTGCAATGCTTCCCTGTAATCTCCTGAGTAAAAGTATCTTAACGACCTTGACAAATGTCTCATCGCCCGGTTCATATTTTTCTGTGTGACGTTACTTTCAAGTCTCATCGATTTGACAGAATCTTCCAATATCAGTGATTTTTGGCCCAAACTCGCCACATGGGTCGAGAGGTTCCTTAGTTCATGCCTTGTTATTCTCACAGAATCCCTGAGCATAGCCACTGCCTTTTCCGCTGCGTGGAGCGTTGAATCCATCAAAGTCCTCTCAATAACCGGCACCTCAACTCCCTTTCCAATATATGGGGAGGGACCTTCAGGAAATTCTTTCTTTTCAATCCCACGAAGTACCGACATATCCAGGCCTATAGCAAAACCGGGATGGGTTTGACTATAGGGTTCCTCTGAAAATGCTGGCAAATTTTCTATGTGGGTGAATCCCAGGCTCAAGCGATAATCCGAGGTAAGGGGGATGCGGAGTCCCACATTGATGCCTGAACCATCAAATTCACCCACAAAATCTACACCGCCCCACGTTTGAAAAAAGGGCGTGTTCAATATAAAACCAGCAAATATACCAGCATTCATCCTGGCCGTAGTATCTGTATCACTGCGGGTAGCAAAAGCCTGCGAGAATCCCCCGGTACCAAATCCTATAAAGGTGTTTAACTGGTATTGACCCAATGTTTTTTCACTGCCTAGTATCCCAAAAAACGAAATCTTGTCAGTTTTTAATTCCAAACCTTCATCGGTATATTCAAAAGTGATATCATGGGCGCCAACGGAAAAAGAAATATCCCGGTGCATGTACATTCTATTTTGCAGGTGAAATCCAAACTCTACAGGTGCATTAAAATCAGATTCCAAAATATTTACAAGTGCTGTTGTATCTGCCCCCTGTGATGATGTAAACCCGAGGGTAAGACTCTTTGACAGGTCAGAAAAAAAATAAACACCTCGTGTTGCGTTTAACGGATTTGAAAATCTATGGATTTCCGTGCCAAAGCCCGCACTAAAAAGGTAAGGGGATCGTTCAAGTTTCGTCGTGGGAATTCTCATCATATTCCCGGGATAAACGTAAGCCACCCGAGTAACCGAATGAGCAAGAGATGAAAATGAAATAAGAAAAAATAGTAAAACGTACTTCCTTACTTTCAACATCATACCTATTTATCTTTCCTTCCTTAACTCCAGTTGCGCTAATCTGAAATATTCGCTTTCAGGAAATGTATTCACTACCTGGGCAAATGCCTCCTGTGCTTTTGACTCTCTTCCTATATTACGATATATAAGACCCGTTAAAATCAATGAATCATCCACTTTGTTGGACTCAGAGAGAGGTTTAACAAGATGAAGTGTCTCCAGTGCATTTGTATACTTCCCAAGATGGTAATAACAATCAGCAATCCAATACAATACATTCCCTGCTGTTTTATGATTTACATTTTCCAATGGTAAACTTAAAAAATGTTTGAGTGCAGCCTTATAATCTTCCCTCTGGTATGCAAAAACACCCCCCATATAAATGTTTTTATTAAACACTCGAACGTCAACAACCTCCATCCCGGCTTTACGTTCAAGATTTATTGTTCCCCTATTTTGCTCGGGTAACGCTTCAGGTGAAACAGAAACCCTCGGCACAAGTACCGACTTGGTGTCCTCAGGTATTAATCCCATTGGACTAACCTCAGATCCCTCCCCGCTTTGTTGTGTAATTATACTATCTATATTCGAGTTGGAGGCGGATTTGATAGCTATTTCATTCACTTTTGTAGGAGGAGAAAGATATATAAATGGGGTAGAAGCATAAAATGATTCTTGCCGTTCAGCAAGATTAGATACCATTTCTCTCAATTCGTCATTTTCCATCTGTAAACTTGAAATTTCCAAGCTTAGTGATGCAATATTACGGCAGACGACTTTCTCCATAGATTCAATTTTTTTGTTGATCCTATCAAGGGTTAACATAAGCTCCTTTGTGGATGCCATAAGCACTGAACCGCTCGGTGCTTTTTCAATGAATATTTTGACTTCTTCTGATGGAGGTTGGATTTTCCGATTTATAGTCTCATCTCCAGTTTTCGGTTCAATCACAATTCCCAAATCAAGAAAAAATGCGTCGACCTCAGTGTCAGAGGGGGCCTGTTGCGCAACCAGGATGCTACAACAGATAAATATAGTAAACGTAATAATTAGTGTGTGCTTTTTCATCTTTCCTATTGGTTATTCGTACTCTTCCCAATCTATTGTGTAGGAATATCCAATAAACGAACCAAAAGAGGGTGGAACCAATAGTTCAAATGTTCCTGTAGCCCCGGGAAGAAGCGATGAATCTGTCGTGATTCCTGAATCAAAGGTGTGGTATGAGCCACGAATAAATGTTGTCAATGTCTTGGTCTCGCCGCTCCAATCCTTCCTGAAAACAAAATTAACCTTTACAAAATCCGCCCGTCTACCCCCAATGTTTTTAACTTCACCACTAAATGAAATGTTATTAGCTCTATCTTTTCTTTCTGAAATATTTCCTACCAAGACTACATTGGCAACCCTTTCTTGATCTGCCCTGCGCTCGCTTGGAGCCACAGATACATATTTGGGCTCTGCAAGTTTAGGCATCGGTGGTGGAGTGTAGGTCTCCCGAATCTGCTCAGGAATGTATTCTGGCTCTTCTTGGCCAATAACATTTTCAATAATTCGAACTACTTGATTCCTGTCGATAACAAGATATCCCACTAGAGTTTCAACTTTTAAGACCTCATCATCCTGATAGACTACCTTGCCAAAAACAGTGCTTCCATTCTCCAATATAATCTCCTTATTATAAATCCCCAGAGGGTTAACCCACATCTCACTTTTTGCCTCAAGATCACGAACTTTACTACCAAGGTGATTTACTTCTGCAGTTAATTTCTTCATCTCAAAACTAAGTTCATTGATGATATATTCATCGTCAGGTATTCTATCAATCTGTTCTCTTGGCTTTACCTTCCTCTTTTCTGTTGTTTTGGTTTTTTGTTTTACCAGATCCAGTACTAACTTAATATCTTCATCTTGAATGGTTATATCCTTTGTTGCGTATCCCATATCTGCCTTACTAGCACTAATTGTGTAATCTCCCGGTTTTACATCCTTGAATTTAAAATCACCCTTTTTCATAAATCGCTTACCTGTCGAGGTTTTATCCGCCTCTTTACCATTAACGTCCAATAATAAAACCTCTGCTGCAGGCACCTTATCTCCATTGGAGTCTATTACTTGTCCGCTGATAGTGTACTCATTTTTCTTTGCAAAAAGAGCGGATGATAAAAAACTGAAGAAAAATATAATAATGGCAAGTTTGCCTAAATGTCTCATGGCGTTACCTCGGATTAATTGTTTTATTTTACAGGAGCCAATTATTTATTTTCAATATAACTTCTCGTTTCCCAAATGTCAAGAAAAAACCCCTTTAATCTTAGCAGTACAAGTGGACGTTGATTACCCTCCGTAAATTACGATTGCTATAATTAATAGTCTTCATTTTTTTCTTTATCGTAAAAATTACGTTTAAGACTCAGCAACACTAATAATTTTATTAATTTCATCTCCTCACTTAACTTAATTTTTTGTTAACAAATTTAAGGTGGAACATTTTCACATTATGATGGATAGATTTAAATAAGCTTAGCTTTAAACCAAAATGTGATAAACAAGATGAAATTTTTTGTTTCTTCGTCGATCTTTTAAACTATGGGAATCACTGTGGTTGGCATATTTTACAGTAAATCTTAGTAAAAGTTCTGTTCAAATCCCTATTTTCCACATAATTATTGAAATCTTGAAAACCTAAAATGTTTATCCCTATTTGATGCATAAAAGACGTTATGTGAGATAAATCACCTTCAGTATTTAACTATTGTAAGATAACAAAAAGATATATATACTTTGAAAAAGGGAAATGGTGTTAATAATTTCATTTATACGAGAATTTACAATAAATAATCTAAAAATTTTAAGTTGATGCATAAGAAAGTCGCTTTTATAAGAAAATAAATAGTTAATTAACCTGATGAGGTCTTAAATGAAAAAGGAAATACATATTCTACCCATTCTTATACTCTCTTTTCTTGCAAATATACATGCTGGTGGATTAGGAACGGAGATTGATGTTGAAGTACAGCTTTTACCTACGGGTCAATTTAACCTCGCCGATTGGGATGACCCTAACATCAACCTCTGGCTATTAACAGTTCATAACAAAACATCAGCAGAGGATACGGTTTTCATTGAGTTCCGGATGGAAGCGTATAACATATCAGGGCTTACTGTCGATCAACCTGTTGCCTGGGGAGTAACAAAAGAAATAGTAATACAACCCGGTGAAATCGTCGTTCGTTACACTGCGGATTTCAGTGAAGAAAGTGGGAACATGTGGGTTTTTGAACTTGCCCCAGAACTTGAAGATCTAATAAGAGACCAAGGATACCTTCCTGCAGGCGATTATGATATTAAGATGATCGCTTGGAGCGGTTTGTCATGGAATGATTGGGATAGCGGTGCAAGAGAAGTTATTGAAACTGATGAAAACGAAATTCGTGATTTGTCATGGGATCACACCTATATATATAATCAAAGTTGGAGTTGGTCAGATTCGATAGCACAGTTGTCTGGTTCTTCGATAGGAAACATTCTTGTCAACACCATTGCTCTTCAGGAACCTATCTATGATGCTGACGTCGTGGATCCATACCCCTGGTTTAGGTGGGATTCACCCGGTTTCCGCTCCGGGGTAATTATTGATTACAGAATCAAAGTTGCTCAATTCAACCCTGAACTTCACTCCAGCTATGAGGATGCCTTAGAAGATGCCAACCTCACATTTTTTGACTCCAACTGGGATGATGACTATAATGATATTTACCATATTGATGAATACGGGAGCGTTCAAACAATTTCCATTCAATTTCCCTCTGGGGACAGAGATTTAGCGTGTGGTTATCAATATGTGTGGCAAGTAGGTGCGCGGGAACACATCCCAGATAATGTTATTCTGGATTTCGATATGGCAGGATTCGAAGGAGTTTGGGGATGGCCAGAACCTATTGAAAGTGAAATAAGAATTTTTAATTATGGAAGTATCATCACGCAAGACAAAATCAGTTCTCCCGCGGTGGGGGGTGTCGAGACAACCGTTCGTCCAACTTTTAGCTGGGATCAAATCGCCTGTGCAGATGAATATGAAATCTGGCTAAGTGATGCAGATGATCCCGAGGTAGAAAATCCAATCTGGCAGAGCGACCCGATTCAAAGCATTCCTTTCCAATATCCTATCGATGCTCCCGGGCTTATGCCGGGAAAGGAATATAAATGGAAAGTACGAATAAATCCCGGCGGTGAGGTTTCCCCCTGGAGTGATATAGCTTCTTTCAGCATCGAAAGTATGACTCTTGCAGAACCGCTTGCAGGCGAAACAGTTAATACGGTTCTTCCAACTTTTAATGCGAACGTTCCTAATGATATTGCTGCATTTGAACTGCGTATCAGTGATCCGGAAGACGAAACAGTAGATATTGCTAATGTTTTCAGTGAAGTCATTACAACATTACCCTATCAATTCCCCACGGATGCTATGCAGGGCTTGTATCCTGGACAAACATATTATTGGAAATTACTGGTTTTGGATTCCAATGGAAACCTGGTGGGATCCTTAGATGATTATACAGAAATTGGTACCTTTTCAGTTACATCAATCAATTTATTAACCCCAAACCATCAGGAAATTGATTTACCATTAAACCCAATATTTTCCTGGGAGGGTCCTGTAGCTGTGCCATCCTACGAGTTCAATTTATCCGATAGCGACGACCCTGAAGTTGAAAATCCCCTGTTTACAACCATTATCAACGGAACTTTCTATCAATATCCAACCGACGGCGATTATCCTCTTGAGTATGGAACAAACTATTACTGGAAGGTTATCCCGTTAGATGTTAACGAAAATCCTGGTCCACCCTCCGATCCCTGGTTTTTCACTACTATGGAAAGACCACTCGAACCCGCCCCGGATTTGTATGTCACTCTCTTGGGGCCGATACAGATTCAATTCTCGTTTTCACCCGTCGTTAATGCTGATTACTATCACTTAATGATTTCCGAGACTAACGAGGTTGGGGACGATCAGCTGTTGTCAGATCAGTTATGGGAAATTGAGGAGTTAACCCAGATAACTTTTAATCTGACACCCGACGAATTTGAACTTGAGTATAGTACTCAATATTATACCCAGGTAGTTGCAATGAAAGACGAGTTGACGCATTCATTCCCATCTGAAGTGGTTCCTTTTGAAACTCTGGAAATGCCTGGAGCATCCGATCAACCTGAAATTTCTATCGACTTTGATGTGAATGACCCCCGCATTCTTATCATCAGCTTGGTAAATGGGGTAACAGATGCAACGGCTTATATCATTTCCCTTTCTGATGATCCTTCAATGGAAAATATTACTGCCGAGACTGGAGAAATTACCAGTTTTCCCTATATCTGGTCAGACATAGCAGACATTCTCGATTTTCTTGGGAATTACTATTTACAAATTTTGGCTTATAAAGACAGCGAGCGCCACGGTATTGATGGCCAGATTATGCAAATTACCGTCCCGGAGCAACCTGGAGCTTCAGATCAACCCGAGGTGCAGGTTTCAATTTCTAATGATGCTCCTCGCTCTCCTATGGTTAACTTTACCAGCGTCGCCAATGCTGTATCAACACACATTATGCTTTCCAACTCTGGTGATACTGACGATAATGATTACCTGGTTAACATTATCTGGGAGACCTTTGGTGTTACTCAGAATACAATTACCATCAGCGAAAATGATATAGAATTGGACTACAATACTGCCTACTACATTCAGGTGGTAGGAGAAGACGCCAGCGGCGCTCCTTCTGGTTTACCATCAAATGTAGTGGAATTTTTCACCCTTGACCCACCAGGGGCATCCGATCAAGTTCAGATTTCTATATCGCTGTCAACTACAGATGTTCGCATTCCCATTATCAACCTTATTAGTGGTGTAGCCAATGCCACCACTTACACTGCAACCATAGCTGAAGATTTAGAAATGACCAGCATTGTATTGACTCATGAAGACATCACTTCTTTCCCAATAGAGCTAACCGATGCGGCTACTATCCTCCAATATGAAACAACCTATTACGTCCAAGTCTCAGCTTTTGTTGATGGTCAACCCCATGGCCTTCCAAGCAGTATAGAAATCATTACTATTCCAGCTCAACCGGGAACTTACTCCCAGCCAGAATTTTCTACATCAACTAACCCTACCAACCCCCGGCAAATAGTTTTAACACTCGTTGCTGGTATTGAAGGAGCAACTGAATACGTGGTTACCCTTGCCCAGGATCAGGATATGAACAACATCCTGTTTCAGGATGCAGTATTAGTTGGGAACTTCCCTTTTGCTTTTGATCCCACCCTGGTTGACTGGGGAACTGCTTATTTTGTGCAATTACAGGGCGCAATTGATGGAGAAGCACACGGCTTACCATCCGACGTTCAAATCGTCAACATTCCAATCAAACCCGGATCAGATGAACAGGTTGGACTTTCCATTTCCCGCGACCCTGGCAGTTTATTCCCAAGTTTTGAAATTATAAACACGGTAACTGGTGCTACTGAGTATGTAGACCTCGTTTCAACAGAAACGGATATGTCCGTAATTCTATGGGAGGCTGAGCCCACAAATTTACTTGTAATTACATATCCCGCAGATGCTCCACCGCTTGAATTTGGACAGCTATATTACATCCAAGCTTATGCTATTGATGAAGATGGACCCCACGGTATCCCTTCTACAGTGATTAGTTTATTTATTCCAAATATCGTTCCGCCTGTACTTGGCGCTGAACTGTTTGTCTGGGAGGCTTCGATACCATCCTCTGCATCATATCTTTTAGAGATCTCCTTGACCGAGGACTTTGCTGCCACAGTGGTGAGCCAGACAGTTCAAGTCACCACCTATCCATTTTCTATGGATGAATTGGACTGGGGTACGGCTTACTACTGGCGCGTGCAGGGTCTAAACGAAGAAGGTTCATCATTTGGCGCTCCCAGTGACATCGGCTTTTTCCAAACGGAATCTGTGCCTGCCGCTGTCCTAAATTCCCCCGTGGGAGGTGTTGAGACCACGCTCTTGCCAGAATTCTCCTGGGACCTGGTAGAACAGGCTGCTGAGTATTTAATTGAACTTGGCTCTGATGACCAGTTTGATAACATTCTCTGGAATCTAACAACCAGTCAAACCAGCGCCCAATATCCCGAATCAGCCTCTCTGCTACAGTACGCTACTACTTACTACTGGCGCGTAGCTACCCTCGCAGATAATGGTGAGATACTAAGCCTTTCCAGTGTTGACTATTTTAATACCAGTTCTGTTTTTCCGGTTACAGGCTTAACACCAAACGAAACGGGAGTTGAATCCCTGACACCCACACTTTCCTGGAACTCCAACGAAAATGCAGCTAACTATCACATTCAAATCTCCATAGATGTTGAGTTCACAAACATCCTGTTGGACCAGGTGGTAGAAAACAATCAATCTGTTGTAACCGAAGCTACCGCCCTTAGCGAGGGTACAAATTATTACTGGCATGTGGATGCCCTGGATGCCGCAGGTGAGAGCTTAGCTGGCGTCTCCGAAACTGCAACCTTCTTTACACCATCACTAGAACAGGTCACCTTGCTGTCCCCTGTAGGAACACCTGTGAATTCTCTAACTCCTCAGCTGAGTTGGGGTGCTGTTTCAGAAGCTGTTTCTTACCAGTTAACAGTGGCCTCTGATGATGCATTAGAAACAGTAGTAATATTTGAAGTTGTCCCAAGCTCTGAAATAACCGTTCAAGAGGAAACCCTCCTGAATGATGCCAGTTATTACTGGCAGGTACAGGCCTTTGATAACGACGGTAATCCAATCGGTATAGCCAGCGATGTAGCAAGTTTTACTACCCCTTCAGCTATCAACATCAACATTCAGGAGCTTGCCGATGGCGCCAATATTTCCACAGCCTTTCCACTGTTTTCTTGGGAATCTGCAGAGGGTGTTGCTGCCTACCAACTCCAGTTCGCCAGTAATGCAGATTTTTCTGAAGCTTGGGAGTTTCAAACTGGTGCAACTCAATTCCCATATCCCCAGGAAGACCCCATCCTGGAATTCGACCAGTCTTATTACTGGCGTATTCGACCGTTGAATAATGAGGGAAATAGTTTGGGTGCTTGGACAGCTGCCAGATTCTTTTCCATTACCAATCTATATATTGTTCAACTGGAAGCACCTGCTTCCGGTAGTGTCGTTTCTACTGCACATCCAACCTTCCAATGGCAATCCATAGAGGCAGCTGTACATTATGAAATTATGGTTAGTAGCTCTGAGGAGTTCGATGAAATTAAATGGCAATCGGATAATTTGGTAGAAACAGCTGTCCAATACCCCTCTTCCGGTGCCGAACCACTCGAATTTGGTATCACCTATTTCTGGAAAGTTCGTGCACTTGGAGAGGAACAGCCCCTTGGCGATTTTAGTCAAGTACTTAGTTTTCAATTATCTAGTGAGAACATTCCCGTGTTATCATCACCGGTGAGTACTACCACAGAGACAATAACTCCTCTGTTTATCTGGCAAACTGTGGAAAATGCCGATTTTTACGGAATAAGCTTTAGTTACAATGAAGATTTTTCTCAAATATTTTATCAAAACAGTAACATAAGTGAAGCTCAATTCCAATATCCACAATCTGGCGTACCAGTTTTGGATTACGATACAACGTATTACTGGCAAGTTGTTGCTCTTGATCAAGATGGTAATGCTATTGGAGATCCCAGTACCACGGCAATGTTTACTACAACATCTGGAGTGATTGAAATTGATTTTTCATATTCAGAACCTGATTGAGGAGGTGGTGAATGAAACTTATAACTTTAACTAAGCTCCTTCTGATCCCTATTTTGACCTGCACGCTATTAATAGCAGAAATTCAGAAAATTGGTGCAGTTGCTAAAATAAAAGGAAATGTTCTTGTTAAACCTGCTAAGGGGGGAAACTATTCCCCTGCTTACCAAGGTCAAATCCTATCTTCAGGTGATTGGATTAAAACGGGCGATAATGTGTTTGTAGCAATTATCTTCCTTGATGCTACCATGCTAAAAATTCACGAAAACAGTGAAATTGAGCTTTCCAGTCAGCGACTTTCCCCCTATGAACAAGCAACCAAGTTATACCTTAAACAAGGTGAGCTTTGGACAAAGGTAAAGAAGCGGAAACAGAGTGAATTTAAAGTAACTACTCCTGTTTCTGTGGCATCAGTAAAGGGGACAGAATTCGATCTCGAAATGGATATATTCGAACAAACCTCTACGCTAATTGTTGTTGCCGGAATTGTTGAATTCCAAAACGAGTTGGGTAGTGTTCTTGCCCGGGAAATGATGGCTTCTAAGACATCAGTTGGACAACCTCCTGAACCTCCGAAGAAAATTTCAAAGTCTAACCTTCCAGTATGGCAGAAGACTATTGAGCCCACCTGGGGTTTCAATTTAAAACCCGAAAAAACTGGACGTCAGCCAATCAATGAACCCTTAAAAGTAGCCATTCAAGTCATTGACAATAAGAAAAAAACTTCCGCTCGCGATTTTGATGGTGAGGTTTCCATTTCTGCTGATGTTGAGTGGCTTCAAATTTCAGGAGATGGCTCTACATGGAGCAACTCGGTCACCTCATTGATAGCAGGTGGAAAGGGAGCTGTCTTGGTTAAATCTTTAAAGGAGGGCAATCCTGCAATTGTCGTCACCGCAGATGATGCTGAATCGCAAAAGCTGGTTCTCAATTTCTATCAGACTAAAACCCAGAAACGCACGATGCAGAGTAAAATTGAAAGCATTATAGATAAGAAGGGGTTTTCCGAATTAAAAGAATTGTTAAAAAACCGCACCTTGAAAGCTTCTACATTCACCATTGGCAAAGGAGACATTAATGAAATTTTACAAAAGCTGGATGCCGGTGAGTATGAAATAGTTAAAATCACACCCATTGAAAATCCCGATAAAACCATCAGTCTAAAAATTGAAATTAAGCCTCGTAAACAGGGGGGTAGCTGAAAATGAGAATTAAAAGCCTGCCTATCCTTTTATTTGCATTTTTAATCATTCACAGTTTGGTTATAGGTCAAGATGAAGAAATGGAGCACATTTGGGATGATGGGCAGCCGCCAACGTTTGTACCGATTGAGCCTGTTGAGACCTTTGTTTTGGAATCCCCTATTCGCCTTGAAACAATTGTTAATGATCAATCTGAAATCTCGGAAGTTTTATTATACTACCGGTTTTCCCCTGTCGGAGGATTTTCAAGCTTACCTATGGTACTGGATGTGAATTACACCGCAGAAATACCCGCTGAGGATGTTACCTACGGGAAACTTTATCATTACTTCTGGGCAAAAGATATTTATGACAATCAAGCGACTTGGCCAGTAAACGGCGAAGAAAACCCCAAAATAATACCTGTGTTATCACCCCTTGCTTCCATTAAACCAGACGATATTACCGTAAACTTATTAAGTCCCGATCCGGAGATAATCCACGAGGGTGGAGGACAAATTGTTATTCTTTCTATCTATGATCCTGACGAAAATATTGATTTAACCAATGTTCATATCATTGTTGATGGTGATGATATTACTCAACGCGCCATTTTATCCCGAGACGTAATTACTTATGTGCCATCAAAGCTTTTCGAGATGGGGCAACATGAAGTAATATTTCAGTTAGTTGATGTTGGGGGTGTTCAATTTGAAAAGCGCTTTTCATTTAGCATAGGCAAGGAGGAAATTTTAGCGGAAGAAGAAAAAGAGTCCTGGAAAGAAAAAATCGGTTTCAAAGGGAATATTAGCGTGGATACCGATTATGATTCTTACTCTGGAAAGCCCCAGCCTGAGAACCGACCTATTGATCTTCACAAACTTAATGCCAGAATAAAATTCAGACTGGGAAAATTTAAATTTAACTTTTCCGCTTTGTTAAACACCCATATTATTGATCAAAATGCCGTTGATAAAGACAAGCGGAGACAACCATTAAACAGACTAAAGTTTGATATTCGTTCTCCATTATTAGATATTATGTATGGTGACTATTCCCCGCAATTTTCCGAATTGACATTAAAAGGAACGCGGGTTCGGGGTTTGACTGCGCAACTGAAATTAGGGTGGTGGAAAACAACCTTTATTATTGGTGAAACAAAACAGCAAATTCAAAGCATTACAGAAGAACATCCCGATTCAACTGAATGGCAATTGATATATTTAACAAAAGACAGCTCCGAATCTACTTATGTTAGCCACACCAAAGGAATTGCAACCCGCGAACTATCGGGGTTACGAACAGAATTGGATTTATTCCGACACTTCAATATCGGTATTAGCGGATTTCGAGCTTATGATTTAATAAGCAGCGTAGTTATTCCTTATACAGAATTGGAAGGCAAATATATGTTTTTAGGTAATCTGGTGTTGGGAACAGATGCAACCCTGCATTTTAATCACGACAAGACAATGCTTTCCGTAGAAACTGCTATATCAGTATTGAACGATGTTATGGCTGAAGATTCCTTGTTAATTGAGGAGGGGGGCATAAAAAAATCCGACTTGGAATCCATTGAAAGTCTTCTCGGATTTAAAATCACTGATGATCTCATTCTGGGCAGTTCGGAAGGGCGTGGACTTTCAATTCCCATCCCTGATATGGATACTTTCAATGCTAAAGATTATATATGGAATAATATGATAAAAAAGGGGACCTACAAAATTCAATTTCGTTCACCCGTACCCCTCTATTTCACAACAGCCAATATAAAAGCGGAATATCTCAGAGTTCCCGCCAACTTTGCGTCTTTGGGAAATGCATCCGTACAAACAGATATTCAGGGCTTGAAAACTAACACCCGGATGAGATTGTGGAAAAACCAGATCTCCCTCTCCGGTGGATATGAAAAAACTTTTGATAATGTTGCTGGTGATACCAAACCGCAAACCACTACTACCAAGACTGTTTCCTTGGGTGTTGGACTCAATATAAAAAATTTACCCATGTTAAATTATTCCATCAGGACGATGCTGCGAACAGGATCATTGCCTGAGGGGGTAAGCGCTACAGATGACAATATCATTTTGAATAATAATGAAACAGTAACACATACTATTAGCCCATCCTACAAATTTACTATTCGTACTTTTAATATAGGGATCAATGGGAATATTATGTTAATGAACTACGATGATGCCAATGCCACACCAGAAGCAAATACAAACTTTTTAACCAGCTCCTATACTGGTTCTCTTTCTCTAAATTTTCCTTTTCCTATGGCTGTGACACTCGGTGGCGGTCTCTCAGTCAACACACCGGAAGATTCAGCTCAATCGGAAACTGAGTTTGCCGTGATGAGCGGTAAGGTTTCATACAAATTTTTCAATAAGTCACTTAATGTTTTTGCGGGCTTTAACAATGTAGACGGATATAAGGGGGGGGAGTTACCAGACGCCCCGGAGATAGATAATCAAAAATTCACTATAAAATTTGGTGTTCAATATAAATTTGCCAAAAACTTAAATATAGGTCTCAACATCGACCAGGTAACAGTAACAGATTTTGTTGATCCCAATAAAAATTACTCTGAAATACGAGGTAGACTGAAATTTAAATTGGGTTTCTGACAACTTCTTTTCCACATTTTTAACCCTCGCTTACCACTTAGGACAAACTAATTGCTATAATCCAACATGATTAAATATATC
>JACKQG010003128.1_pt1 | contig 20679 bp, 18 predicted proteins | sample 8237621 | NCBI WGS metagenome assembly JACKQG01 (sample SAMN15677084, study PRJNA649215) | marine metagenome | biome: marine; feature: Black Sea; material: saline water; isolation source: suspended particulate matter (SPM) from the Black Sea western gyre | collected 2013-06-09/2013-06-10 | depth... | reverse complement strand
AGACGAACCTCATCAGCCAAAGCCAAATAAATATCATCACCAGCGAGCTCATTAATTTTATTACCAAGACTCTCGTTAATCTGTTTTTCTTTGTCCTTAATTTGAGAGTTATTTTCTTTCCATTGGGTTTCAGCGACGGCAAACTGTTCCTTAAAATACTGGTTCTGGTAAGTCTTGAATCCACGCCTTGCGTATTCATCATCCCAGAAAGCCCAAAGAGTAACGAATAAAGTTACCGCCGATATAAGGAAAAAAAGGAAACTGTATGAGGTGTGCTCATCAAATTCGCCTTCTTTAAACTCAGGTTTTTTTTCTTCTTCAGCCAATGTCTTTCTCTATCTACAGTTATAAATCTTCAGTTATTAAATGCTAATCCAGGGGGTGACCATTATATATTTGACATTAAAACCAATCCGAAGAACAATTTTAATAACTATTCCCATCATAATAAGAGCCAACTGAATCTTCAAAAACATGCGCAGAAATCCCACCGACTTAAGCGCTTTCCGTTCCATAAAAAAATAAACACCTGTCCCGATACCGAAGTAAGCTAAAAGCACGCCACCCCCAAATATAGCGGACCAGGTATAGTCTCTAAAGCCAAATGAATAAGGCAAGTCTACGCTGACCAGAGCCACCACCTTATGCGGATCCCAATATTGCCAAGGCATGAACAGGTTCCACCCAGGCCCTCTCAGGAACACGCCCATAATGATCAAGGCGATCCAGAGAACCAGAAAACCAAAACAGTAAACCCAGATAGCTACTTTTCTTTCATGATAGGTGTAATACCCATTTCCTTTGGGGTTCACATCCAGATAGGGAATCAGCATCAACCCCACTATAATGAGAACCGGAGCCACAACTCCGGCAAACCAGGGGTCGAAATAAACCAGAATGTCCTGAAGCCCGAGGAAATACCAGGGAGCTTTGGATGGGTTTGGAGTTTTTGTCGGGTTGGCAGCTTCCTCCAACGGCGCATCAATAACAATAGACCAAACTGTGAGCGCAATTATTACAACTAGAGCACATAGAAACTCTAATCTGACCAGATAAGGCCAGACATGGAGCTTCTCTGGAACTCCTTCTACTTTTTTCTTAGGTGCTGCTGCCGCCTGAGCCATTTTTCCTATCCCCTAAATATATCTGCCCTTAAAGAGGGCCGGAAATCCCACCGTCCTTACGAATCCGCCAGAAATGTACAATCATCAATGCTCCGGCAATCAAAGGAATGAATATGCAATGCAAAACATAGAATCGTAATAATGCCGGGGGACCTACCAGGCTTCCCCCAATAAGTAAAGACCTGGCATCGTATCGGGGTGTAACACCTACATACTCTGCAAAGGGTCCCTCATTGCCCAGGAACGGGGTTGCGCGTGCCATGTTAGTTCCAACAGTAACCGCCCACATCGCCAATTGATCCCAAGGCAGAAGATAACCGGTAAAGCTGAGCAACAGGGTAAACGTTACCAGAAATACCCCAATGACCCAGTTAAACTCTCTCGGCGGTTTATACGAACCCGTTAAAAAGACCCGAAACATGTGCAACCAAACGGTGATAACCATGGCGTGAGCCGCCCAACGATGCATATTCCTCATGAGCATGCCAAAGGGAACATCGTATTGCAGGTACTTCATGTCGTAGTAGGCATATTCCCCAACCGGGCGGTAATAAAACATCAGGATCACACCGGTCACAACCGTGGAAAGAAAAAGAAGAAAGGTGATGCCTCCCATGCACCAAGTGAACTTGATGCGCAGAGCGTGACGATGCATTTTTACCGGATGAAGATGCAACCAGACATTACTTGCGATCTGCAGAACACGATTTCGTGGCGTATCAGCATAACCATGCCTAAAGGTTGATGTCCACAACTGAGATTCGGTGATTTCTTTAGCTATCTCAGTGAATATCTCGCCACTTTTTATTTTATGTATGAATTCCGCAATACCCGGAATTTGGGGTGCCTTGTTTGCCAAAAATCAATCCTCCATCAGAAAATGGACATTCTCAATCTACGTTGAGAAGAAAGTATACGGATCACCTTCATAACTATCTAAACCAGAAGCTTGGACCCAGGGTCGCCCCATTGGCCTTTTTCCCAAAGAAACTTTTTGCTCTTATCAATAATTATTTGACCATCAGGTCCGAGCGCAATTTTTAATCGCTCCAGAGGCCTTGGTGCCGGCCCTTCAAAATGCATCCCCTCTTTGGTGAAACCGCTACCATGACAAGGACACTTATACTTATTTTCAGTATTGAGCCATCTGGGTGTACACCCTAGATGGGTGCAAAGACCATAAATGACATAGATGCCTTCTTCGTCACGAACAATCCATACACGCTGATCCTTAATATATTTTGTACTGACCGCACCAACAGTATAATCACTGGGATAACCAGCCTTGAATATCGGGGACGGCTCAAAGAGAACACGCGGGAAAAGCAAGCGCGCAAAATACAGAGAAGACAACCCGAGTGAACCTAAAAAACCGGCCCAACCTGCCAGCGAGAAAAATTCCCGGCGTGACCAGATTGTATTCTGTGCCTCATCATTTTTTTTGGCATCGCCAGATGCCAACTTTTCTTTCGTATTTGTCTCAGCCATAAGCTCGATAATACCTATATTTTATAAGGACATCAGTGACTTTTAAAGACTCAAGCGACAACCCAGTATAGACTGTCAAAGCGTTGTTTTTTAACATAATTAAAATTTTGAGTCAAGGCAAGAAGTGAATGACCCGAAACTGTCCATTTTATGGGGACTTTAAGGCCTGTGAGCAATTCCGCGCCGCTTCACACAGAGCATTAATTTTAGCTCCCTCAGAACGAGTGCAATTGACCAGATTACCTACCGTGACCCCCTTTTTAATCAACAACAAAAGGATAGGAAACCAATCAGCGGTCTGATTTGAAATGACCTGTATACCAACAACCAGACGTGATCTTTTATCTGCGACTATTTTATATTTACCCACAGTTTTTGGAAAAGGCAAGTCTTCAGGGCCATTCAAATCTTGTTCGAACACTCCCTCGACAGGATGAAATCCTTGATGCGGAGCCGTCTTCATGGAACATCCCACATAAGCCACATCAGGAGACAGACGGGCAATCTGCGGAACCCACTCTCGGTTCAATTGCTTTTTTTTCGCCATGGAATTTTCTGCGGCAACTTTACCCTCCTCCTGAGAAAGAGTATCGCTGGTCAGTTCACCGGTCACACTTCCCACCGCATACACCCCCGGCAAGCTTGTCAACATGGAATCATCTACCAGAATATTTTGATGCTCTCCCAAACGAATCCCCAGTTTTTCAGCGACCTCATTTTCTTTCAACCCCGACCTTTCTCCGGCAATGATTATCTGATGGACAGAGAATTTGATACCCGTCTCCAAAGTTATTTCCAGTGCATCTTCATTTTTGTAAATGGAAATCAATTTCTTTCCCGGAAGAATTTTAATTTTTTTCTTTTTAAACTGACGCTCAATTTCAATGTTGAAGTCTTCATCCATTTGCGGAAACAATTCTTTTTGTTCATAACAAAGAAAAACTTTGCATCCTCTGTTATGAAGCCCTAATGCCGCCTCACTGCCAAAAAGACCACCGCCTACCACAAGAACTTTTTCCGGAAGCACAGAAAGCCGGGCAATCTCATCAATGGATATTACAACCCCCTCCTCACGAGGTAAAGTGGACGAGAACCGGGTATCAGAACCATAAGCCAGAATCACCGACTTGCCCTTTAAGAGCAAATGTTCTCCTTCGCTTTTTTGAACGCTGATCTCTGTTGAACTCGCAAGCGTTCCCTCCCCTTCCACGACGGACACACCTGCAGCATTCAGTTTTTCTCTCACCAATCGAGAATATCGCTCAGTCTCTAAACACAAAACCTTCCTGTATTCTTCCCAGTTCATTGAAGGTATGATGCCGTCTTCAATGTGAAGTGCATTTCGTCTCTGAAAACCCGCTTGACCTATATGGCCTTTTTCAACCAGACACACTCTGCCGCCCAGTTCCGCTGTTCTGAGAGCGGCAGAAACCCCGGCCAATCCGCCTCCCAACACCAACACATCAAATTCTTCCATGCAATAGGACTCGCTAAAAATAAAGCGTTAAATATTTATACTTCGTGAAGTTCACACCAACAAGTCTATACAACCCGACCTGACTATATCAGGTTAATCACTGCAACGACAGTAATGAGAACCAAGCCTACAGAAGCAATAACAGCATGCAATGTCACATTAATCCTGCGAGTGAATGGAACGGCAAAAAGAAAATAAGCAAAAACAATATAAGCAAACACAGAAGTTCGCTCGATTTGATAGAGATAAAAAACGAACAAACTATAGCCTGCGATCACAGCGCCATAAAGCAGACGATGAAGTCGATAACCCTTCTCACGCTGGTCACTGGGAAGAATGCTGACTCCGACCATAATATTAGCAATGGTAAGGAGTATCGTGAAAAATATGGCTAAAAAACCGGCTGAGGAAAATAACTCGTCTAAAGTGGTGGGAGGCATGAAATATGAGGGGTAACAAAACAAACAGACATGACAAACAAGGCAAAACTTTATAAATCCATCACAATCCGATTTCGCCCATTATTTTTGGCTTCATACATAGCCTTGTCGGCTCTTTCAAACAAGCTCAATTCCGTATCATCGGCAGTGACAATAGCACCCCCGATACTAATAGTAACCTTAAGCTTTTTTTCACCGTGAACAAAATAATCTTTTTCAACCTCCCGGCAGATTTTCTCGGCCAACTGGGAGGCTATTTCAACATTGACCCGACTCAAAAGAACAACAAACTCCTCCCCACCATATCGGAAAATCTGGTCAGAGACACGAATGCTGTTTCGCACCGTCCCCGCCACTGATTTTAAAACCTTGTCTCCCAACTGATGACCAAATTCATCATTAAACTTTTTAAAGTGATCAATATCCAGAATTAAAAGTGCCCACTCTTCCTTGTATCGTTTAAATTCATGGATCATCTGCCCCATTTTCATATTGTAGGCAGCTCGATTGAGGACGTTTGTCAATGGGTCTACCAAAGCCTGTGCCTCGCTCTGCTCCAGTTTTTTTGCTAAAAGAACCGAATTCTTTCTGAGTTCTTCCAGCTCCTTATGCAAAGAACGGGAATCTTCCCTGACTTTTTTCATCTCACCGATAAAACTATCCTTCAACTTTACAATATCCTGAATACTATCGGCACTTTCTATACTTTCCACACATTTAGTGATGTTAGTTTCAAATCCACTGGAGTTGGAGACCAAGGATTTTATGGTATTCACCACCTCAAACACCATTGACTTGACAATTTTTTTTTCTTCTACCAGAAACTCATGCCTAAGTATCTGCCGGTCAAAATACTCTTCAATCTCTTTACCCAGTTCAGTCGAAGGAGAAATTCTAACGCCTTTTCTCACAACACCTTCCAGGCCCTTAAGTTTTTTGGATAACGGATCATCATCAGACATTGACTTTTTAAGACCCTGAATGCAGGAGACCAATAAGTTTCCTATACGTTCAGAAAAAGCAAGAGGCGGGGCAATAGATTTTCCAGAACTACTTTTTTTATTCATGATGAAAAATAGTTATCAGAATCTAGAGTTTAAAAGTTGGTGCCGATGGGGAGAGTCGAACTCCCACGGATCGCTCCATACGCCCCTCAAGCGCACGTGTCTACCAGTTCCACCACATCGGCATCTCCTGAGAGAAGATTTAGTTTGAAGTAGTATTGGGCGAGTCTGTTGACTCTGTGGCATCATCAGGAAGAGGTTCTTCAATACCCTGGATAACAGAACTTGATTTTTTATTGTTTGAAAAAGTCGCCAAGGTCAATGAGGTGACCATAAATAAAATAGCGATTCCTGTAGTCAATTTGGTAAGAAAATTCCCCGCTCCGCTACTGCCAAACATGGTTTGGCTACTACCCCCACCAAGCCCCGAACCCATTGCTGCGCCCTTGCCGGCCTGTAAAAGTACCGTCAGGATCAAACAAAAAGCTCCAAGCACATGCAACACTGTTATTATAGTATTCATCAGTTTTTCAAAATTACTACTTCATTATAGATTATCCACCCAGAATCGCGGATTATGACCAAAAAAACGTTACGATTCAAGAGAAGATTTAATAATAGCATAAAATGATTCATAGTTTAGGCTCGCTCCACCAACCAGCACCCCATCTATTTCCTCTTCACACAAGAGTTCTTTGCAATTATTGGGGGTCACACTCCCTCCATAAAGAATTCTAGCCCCAATCGCTGCAGAAAAACGCTGGTTCTCAAACAAAAACCTTCTAATAAAGTTATGAGTTTCAACAGCCTGTTCTGGAGTCGCGTTGACACCCGTTCCAATAGCCCAAAGTGGCTCATAAGCAATAACCAGGTGAGATAGGCTCTCGCCAGTCAAACCAGCCAAGCCTTCCGACAACTGGGTTTTAATGATATCCAGGGTTTTCCCGGCTTCTCTCTGGTCCCGGGTCTCACCGACACAAACTACTGCGGTGATCCCCATCTTTAGGGCAAGGTGAACTTTCTTGTTAACATCTTCGTCACTTTCCCTGAATAACTGGCGCCTCTCTGAATGCCCAATCAGCACATGGTCACATCCAACATCCCTTAGCATTGCAAGCGATACTTCCCCTGTATACGCCCCCTTACTTGCGGAATAAAAGTTTTGCCCGGCCAGTCTCACCTCTGAACCTTTAATTATCTGGCTGACCGGGTAGAGTGATGTAAATGGAGGAGCTATAACCACATCCACTCCTGCAACAGGCCTGTCTACGAGAGAATGAGCCAGAGCACAAGCCTCTGAGGTCAGCATATTCATCTTCCAATTGCCTATGACAAGCGGAGTAGTCACTTAAAGTTTTTGTCCTGACGGGAATATTAAAATGAACCGGGTAATCAGATCAGCCTATAAATTTCAAAAGGTCTTTAACCCTGCTGGAATAACCCCACTCATTGTCATACCAGGATAAAACCTTCACCATATTACCCTCAATCACTTTTGTAGAGATTCCATCAATGATCGAAGAACAGGAATCTCCATTGAAGTCGATAGACACCAGGGGGTTTTCCTCAAACCTCATTATTTTATTTAAATATCCTTGGGAAGCATCTTTCAAGGCTTGATTAACCTCCTCGACACTCGTATTTTTTTCAACCTCAACCACAAGATCAATCAGGGAAACGTTAGGAGTCGGGACACGAATGGCCATACCATCAAGCTTGCCCTTAATTTCCGGTAAAACCAATGCAACCGCTTTTGCCGCACCAGTCGTGGTCGGAATCATAGAAAGGTTTGCCGCCCTTGCCCGCCGCAGATCTGAATGAGGTAAATCCAAAATCTTCTGGTCATTCGTATAAGAATGAATGGTCGTCATCAGCCCTTTTTTGAAACCAAAATTTTCGAGCATCACCTTGGCCATTGGAGCCAGACAATTTGTGGTACAGGAAGCATTGGAAATAATCTGATGTTCGGAAGAAATATAAGCCCCTTCGTTTACACCCAAAACAATGGTCACATCCGGATCTGTTGCCGGAGCAGAAATGATAACTTTTTTTGCACCCGCCTCAATATGCTTCCTGGCAGCATCACGTTTGGTGAATAGCCCTGTCGACTCAATGACAATATCTACGCCCAATTGTTTCCACGGTAGATTTGCGGGGTCACGTTCTGCAATAATTTTTATATGTTTTCCATTTATGATCAATCCCTCAGAATCAGATTGCACATCATGAGGGCTAACCCCCTGAACAGAATCATATTTAAAAAGGTGCGCCAAAGTAGCGGAATCCGTTAAATCATTGATTGCTGAAATTTCAAAATCCGAGCATTCAGGATCATTCAATACGCACTTCAATACCGCCCTGCCTATCCGCCCAAAACCATTGATGCCGACCTTCGTTGTCATTTTTATTTAACAGCCTTTCAAGGAAAACTTATTGAAATTATGTGAGTTAAACTAATCGAGGGTGGTGAAGCAACTGGAAAGCTCAATCACTTAAAACTAGAGGGAGTATGCTAAATTTACAAATTCAAGTCAATATAAACCTGTGCGTAATCTTAAATCAAAAACAGGAAATTGGTCAATCCACTGCGGGAATCGGCTTTCTTGAGGCCATGTCTTTCGATTCTGCTGCTGTGAGATAGGTAAATAAAATATGGTCTATTTCATCACTTATTTCTAAAGTTCTTTCAGCACCGTTTACCAAGCGCTTGAACTCATTAATCAAAAGTCTCTCTTCATCGACGGATGATTCGAGTTCCACTTCTATTCGTTTGACATCCTCCAAATGTCGGCCTCCATTTACTTCCAGAGTTTTCATTTGCTTCTGGGCCCCATCTTTTTTAATGAGGATTTCATCACGGGCTCTGGTGAGTTCAGAGCGCAGCTTTTCAATCGATAACAACTCTCCATCCAACCGCTTGAAACTATGATCCAGATTTTCCAGATAATTTCGTCGCCTTTGAATCAGGTATTCCCGGGAACCCGCAGGGTCCAGGTCGTCATGACTCTTGTCATCATCCATAAGGAGGGGGTCCGTCGAAGTAGACCCGTTTAAAAGTTCCTCGTATCTAGCCTTGATGGAATTTTCTTCGGTTTGCAGTTGTCCCAGATTGTTGGAAATTTTGTCTATATTCTGAACATATATATCAATGTTTCGCATGAGAGTTTCCAGGTTCTCTATATTGTCCTTAACCTGGTTACCGATAGAGCTCAAATTTCTTTCTATAGACAAGCGAAAGGCTTCTTTGTACTGCAAAACCCTGCTAAAGGTTTCCACAACACGAGAGTATTCTCGCGCACTGGAAACCCCTCTTTCCCGAATGGTTAAATTATCCTGGGAAATTTGCGAAGATGGGTTGAAATCTGTCATCACCGTATCCGTCAATATTTTGGTAAAATTAACTTCGAATATTATACCGCAAATCCCATACCAAACTCATTAAAAAATCACCAAAACCACAACATTTTCAAGGAGTTCTATATGAAACCCCGATAAGCCCAAATACAACTTTATTGCCCCCTGCCCGTTTTAATCGAACGAATCATCTCGGTCACGGCATTTTCCATGCCTTTATAAATCGCCTGTCCGATGATGAAATGACCGATATTTAGTTCCTCAATTTCCGGGATGGCGGCAATTTTTTTCACATTCTGATAATTCAAGCCATGGCCGGCAAAAACCTTTAAACCCATTTCGGCGGCTCTTTTAGCACTTACCCGTATCCGCTCCAGTTCCTCTTCAACTTCTTCGGCCGACTCAAGCTCTGTGTATTTACCTGTATTGATTTCTATGCTATCCGCCTTTATTCTTTTTGCCGCATCCAACTGTTTCGCATCCGGATCAACGAACAGGCTGAATAAAATTCCCCGGTCATGCATCTTTTCCCCGATTTCTGCTAACGATTTTTCCTGAGAACAAATTTCCAGGCCTCCCTCGGTTGTGATTTCCTGCCGTTTTTCAGGAACCAGAGAAATCTGATAAGGCAGAATCTCCAGAGCCAGTTTAACCATCTCCTCGGTGGGAGCCATTTCCAGGTTCAATGGGGTGTTAATCCCTTTTCTAATGATCCGCACATCGTCATCCTGAATGTGCCTGCGGTCTTCCCTCAAGTGAATAGTGATGCCCTGAGCCCCGGCCTTTTCCGCCAATAGAGCCGCTTTTAGTGGACTTGGCTCAATGGTCTTTCGGGCTTCACGAATGGTGGCAACATGGTCTACATTTACAAATAAACGGATCATATTTCTTCCTTCATAATTGCTTCAGCGACTTTTACCACCCGCCGGGTGGCTTGGACATCATGGGTGCGAATGATAGACACTCCCTGCATCAACCCAAATACGGTCGCGGCGAGTGAACCTTCCAGCCTTTCCTCAACCGGCACATTCAAAATATTTCCTATCAGAGATTTTCTTGAAACACCTAAAAGTACCGGCTTGGCCAAATCTTTCAAACGATTTAAATTTTTCAGTATTAGAAGATTGTGGGAGTCTGTTTTGCCAAACCCTATGCCAGGATCTATAGCAATTTTCTCCGGATCAATTCCCGCAGAAACAGCAATGACTACACTCTGCTCTAAATACTCGCAAACTTCCGTTAACACATCACCATACTGTGGGTGGTTCTGCATGGTTTCCGGCGAACCTTGCATATGCATCAAAATCACACCAGCATCAAAGCGGGATATAACTTGGGCCATTTCTTCATAATGTTGAAGCCCTGTTATATCGTTGATGATACTGGCTCCAGCCTGCAACACTTCTTGTGCAACCGCCGGCTTATAAGTATCTACCGAAACAGGAATGCTTGCGACTTCAACAAGTTTTATTAATACGGGGAGCAAACGGTCTAGCTCTTCCTGTTCGGAAATTGGCACAGATCCCGGTCGAGAGCTTTCCGCACCCATATCAAGGATATCCGCACCTTCCTCAATCATTCTCTCTGCGGCACTGAGGGCCTGCTCCACTGTCACGCATCGACTCTCTCCGTAGAACGAGTCGGGTGACAGATTGATAATGCCCATGACCAACGCTTCTTCTCCCTGTTGGGGGAACTTGAATGGCATCATAAGAAATATCCCTCGCCGGCGTAGTCGCCGGTAACTACAAACCAAAAACTCCACATTCCAGCACTAAGCCGGATAAAATGTGGAGTTTATCGGAAACAAATTCTAATGTAAAAGTAAAGATCAGGCAGGCGTAGGGTCAGGCATACCTCCGCCGCCCAAGAGGCCTTCTTTAGGATCTTTGGGGTCTGTTTTAGTCTGTAGTTTTTCAGCAGGAACATCAGGCTTTATTTCTTGTGGTTCCCCGCCGGAAGGATCTGGATCTATGTCATTTTTCCCAGCAATAATATTCTTAACCTCAGCCGCGTTCAAGCTTTCCCGTTCCAGCAGAGCCTGAGCCAGATTTTCAAGGATATCACGATTCTTTTGCAATAACTCAGTAGCCCGGTCGTACCCACCCATAACCAGCGTCTTGACTTCCTGATCAATCAGTTTCGCTGTTTGGTCACTGAAGTTTTTCTGTGAAGAAAAATCTTTACCCAAAAACACCTGTTCTTCCTTTGAGCCATATGTGAGCGGACCCATTTTTTCGCTCATTCCCCATTCGCAGACCATTTTCCGGGCCATTTCTGTAGCCCGTTCAATATCGTTGCCCGCACCAGTAGTCATTTCACCCAGGCAGATTTCTTCCGCACATCTTCCACCCATCAAAATAGCCAGACTATTATAAAGGTAGTTCTTTGGATATGTATGCTGTTCATCCAACGGCAACTGCATCGTCACTCCCAAAGCTCTTCCCCGTGGAATGATAGTGACCTTATGGATAGGATCAGTTCCGGGTAAAAGGGAAGCCACCAGGGCATGTCCTGCCTCATGATAGGCCGTTGTCTTTTTTTCTTTCTCAGAAATAACCATGCTCCGACGCTCAACTCCCATCAGGACCTTGTCTTTAGCTTCTTCAAAGTCCACCATATCCACGGCTTTTTTATCGTTGCGAGCGGCTAACAAGGCCGCTTCATTAACCAGGTTAGCCAGGTCTGCACCGGTGAAGCCGGGAGTGCCTCTGGCAATGATTTTCAACTCCACTTCATCAGTAAGTGGAACCGTTGAGGTATGAACCTTCAAAATTCCTTCTCGACCTTTAACATCAGGGCGACCAACCGTAACCTGTCGATCAAACCGTCCCGGCCTCAACAAAGCCGGATCCAGAACATCAGGACGGTTGGTTGCTGCAATCAGGATAACCCCCTCGTTATTTTCGAAACCATCCATCTCGACCAGAAGCTGGTTAAGTGTCTGCTCTCGCTCATCATGGCCGCCACCTAAACCGGCACCACGATGTCGACCCACAGCATCAATTTCATCGATAAAAATTAAACACGGGCTGTTCTTTTTACCTTGTTCAAACAGATCACGAACTCGTGAGGCACCCACCCCAACAAACATTTCGACAAAGTCTGAACCACTGATGCTAAAAAATGGGACATTTGCTTCGCCAGCAATAGCCCGGGCTAAAAGAGTTTTCCCCGTACCCGGAGGGCCAACAAGCAAAACTCCTTTAGGAATCTTGCCCCCCAGCTTGCTGAACTTCTGAGGTTCCTTCAAAAATTCAATGATCTCATGAAGCTCTTCTTTCGCCTCATCAACACCCGCAACATCTTTAAAGGTGGTTTTGTTTTTCGTATCATTTAATAGTCGGGCGCGGCTTTTCCCAAAAGACATGGCTTTGCCACCACCGGCCTGCATCTGGCGCATAAAAAATATCCAAATTCCCAACAATAAAATCATGGGGAACCACGAAATAAGAATACTCATGTACCAGCTTGTCTGCTCTGGAGGCACCACGACAATGCGAACACTTTTCTCTCTGAGTGATTTGATTAGGTTCGGGTCTTTTGGCGGAGCAGTAGTCTGGAAAGCCTGACCGTCCCTATACTTACCGTTGATACTATCACCACGAATCATGACTTCAGTGACCTGCCCCTGCTCTACCTGGTCCATGAAATCACTGAACACCACTTCCGATTGAGGGGCTAAGGGCTGATTAAATATATTAAATAAAGCAATCAGGACAATACCGATTACTAGCCAGAGAGCTAAGTTTTTATAAAATTGATTCAAAATTATCTCCTTACAGAGTTATTTCCGCATAACAACAACTAATGTGGGTCTCTACAATATTACCACAAAAACAATTTTTGTCGCCCTCTTAAATATCAACCTTTTAAAGCCCTTTTCCTTCTATAAAAAGCACCTTTTTCGTGTTTTCGGCAACACGGAACCGGTCTGAGATCCGCTCACCATATATCCAGATAATATCGTCATCACCATTTATCAAAATTGGTATGAAAGGTCTTTTGTTACGAGGAATCTTTTGATCAATAAAATAGGACTTCACTTTCTTGTGTCCTTGCATACCTAAGGGAACAAAGCGGTCTCCCGGCTGGAAAAACCGAATTTGAATATTTTCACCCGTCTTTGCAAAATCCAAATATGCCTGTTTATGATCGATAAGTTCCGGCAAAGGCGGTTCAACAAACTGCGCATGAAGCTGAATATCCAACTGAGCTATACTCGTCACACCCGGGATCGCCAGCCTTCTGTTTTTTTTGTCAATCTGAGGGGGACCCGAGCTCTCGGTAACCGAATCCTCGGCAACAAAAAACCTCACCGCTCCATAATCACAGATCACCTGCACACCTCCGGGGAGTTTTAACAAACGCCCCACCTGGGCGTGGGCAAAAAGATCAAGAACCTGCCGGACGTGCAAAGCTGTGATTTCACGCAAACTTCCACTCAATCGATAAAAGGTTTCGCGAATCAACCGTCTTTTCATTGCCACAGGTTGCTTCTCAAATTCGCCCCCCTCAAAGCACAGGTCACCATTCCGGGTTGTCACAAGCTGCGCATAAAGCTCACGAGTTTTTTCTGACATCCATTGTTCTTCTCCCCTTGCGATTTCTGCCAGCCCCAACAAGTTCCCTGAAATATCCCGATTGAATGTCCTCAAGTAAGGAATTACTTCGTGCCTTATTTTATTTCTCAGATATTTTGTTTCGTTGTTTGAGGAATCCGTGCGATAGGTCAGGTTGCGCTCATCTAAAAACTGTTCTAACTCAAATCGGTTACAACGTAAAAGAGGCCGAATCACATGTCCCCTCGCTTCTGGTATCCCAGCCAGTCCTCTTAACCCGGTTCCTCTCAACAGGTTCATCAAAACCGTCTCAATCCGGTCGTCTGCGGTATGCCCCAGAGCAATCTTGTTGCCCTTAATGGACATCAGGGTTTTTTCCAAAAACTGATACCTTAAAATACGGGCAGATTCCTGAAAGGAAGATTTCAGAAAAGATTTTCCCACATCTATCTTGTCGACAAAAACAGGTAGGAAAAGTTTCTCCGCCACTTTCACAACAAAGCTGGCATCTTCGTCAGACTCCTCACCGCGGGTCAAATGGTTCAAATGCGCGACAAACAATTCATAACCAAGTTCTTTCGAGAACTGCTCTAAAAGGTAAAGCAACGCCAGCGAATCGGCTCCACCGGAAACAGCCACCAAAACCTTGTCTCCCGGCGCGATCAATTCAATAATTGCTGACTTCACTTTTTCCGAAAAGATTGACATGAATCCTTTACCAAATAGGGGAATGAGCGGGTGCCCTCCACCATGCCCTGAAAATTTCCCAACATGGGGGCCAGGCTTCATTACCGAAGGAGTCTGTCAAACGCTCATGTCTTTAATGGTGGTGGCTACCATCATGAACGTGGCCGTGAGACAATTCTTCCTCAGTAGCATCGCGTATTCCAAGAATTTCTAAACTGAAGTGAAGAGTTTGACCTGCAAGAGGATGATTGCCATTCACATTGACATTATCCCCATCAATACTTTCAACGGTAAAAATGTTCTCCTTACCCCCCATCTCGGAAGAAAATTGCATGTCTGGTTTAATATCCATATCCGCTGGAAAATTAGAGCGGGCAACTTTCAAAAAGAGCTTGGGGTCCACATCACCGTAACCTTTTTCAGGTGGAACAATCACATCCTTTTTATCCCCGACCTTCAATCCCTCAATTTCTTCTTCTAAACCTGGAATATTACCACCAACTCCGTGAAGATAGTTCATAGGTTCTTTGGCATCGGCCTTGCCCAAGTCAACTCCATCAGAGTTTTTCAATGTATAGCTCAGGGACACAACATCATTTTTTTTAACCACAACTCACTCCTTATTTTTAAAGATAAACGGTTTAAGTTTTTAATTTTTTTAGATGGAAAAGATCACGGAAAAAAAGTAGAGGCGGGAATTATAAAAATCAAGGCAAGAAAAAAAAGTGATCCCGAAAACTTAAAGACGATTCAAAAGCTTTTCTTTACGCTCTCGATATTCCTGCTCAGATATTCTATTCTGATCCCGTAGTTTTTTAATATGTTTAAGCTTATCTTCCAGGGATTCCAACTGAGAACCCTCTTTTCTCCCGGAGTCTGCTTTCGACTTCTCTACGGATCTATACATTTCCTCCCATTTTTTTTGCAAGGATTGTTGCCGGGAAACAGCCCCTGAATTCAAATCCGTTTTCACCTTCTCACTACGACCGGTTTTTTTTTCATCTGAATCTTTGGAGAGATTGCTTGCATTTTTATCAGGCTCCGCGAACAAATTCACTTCAATAAATGCGGCCTTCTTTAACTCTTTCATCCAATCCGCATAACCTTGTTTTTGCTTTTCCATAGCAAGAATCTCAGATATACGGACCTTTGCATCTTTAAAAGTTAAAGTTTTCCCGGCTAAAATTTCATCAACTTTAATGATGTGGTAACCATACTCAGTTTCCACAATTTCACTGATCTGCCCTTGCTTTAAATTAAAAACGGCCTCTTCAAACTCGCGAACCATTTTACCCCTTACAACAAAGCCAACATCGCCTCCATCGCTGGCGGAAACATCTTCCGAATATTTCTTTGCAAGTTCGGCAAAATCACCACCCTTTCGAATCTCACTGAGGACTTTTTTTGCCTGCTTTAATTTCGCTCTCCTATTTGTTTCAGAAGAACCGCGTTCAGCAATAAAAAGAATATGGCGGGCTCGCACCTGACCATCCTCCCAAAATTCTTTTTGATGCGCGTTATAATACTGGTCGATGTCTTTATCGCTAACTTTCACCCGGTTACCAATTTCAAAGCGGGCAATCTTCGAAACCATGATCTGGTCACGAATATTATCCCTATAAGAACTCATTGACCTGCCCTCTCGCTCCAACATTTGCTGCAATTGTCCATCGACAAGACCATTTTTCTGTAAGATATCCCTCACCGCAGCATCAATGGATTCTTCATCGATGATAAATCCAAGTTTTTTTCCCGCCTGAAGCTGAAGCCTTTCCTCAATAATCATGTTAAGTGCTTCCTTCAAAAGTTCCCGCTGAGGAACGCCCACAGGGGAACGTGAGTACTTCTGCCGTAAAAGTTCAGCCCGTTCTTCAACAGAGCTTAAGGTGATGATCTCCGTGTTCACTTTCGCGGCTACCTTGTCAAAAACCTTGGCATGAACCACTAATGGAAAAAGAAGCAACGACAACAAAAGCAGGACAAAACCCGCTTCAATTAATTTTTTCAAGGAAATCATAGTTAATCTCAATCACTGAATTTTCTTTTAACTGGATCATCCATTTCTGGAAAGCTTTATTCTGAAGATCCTGGAGCAAAACTTGTTCAACCTGATTTTTTGACTCCTCAAAGCTCATCTTTCGATTTTCAATTTTATCAACAACCTTGAACAAATGAAAACCATAAGGAGTACGAATGATGTCACTGACACCATTAATTTTAAGCTTAAAAACATTATCGAATTCTTCAGGCATTTGACCGGCTTCGAAATAACCCAAATCGCCACCTCGAATTCCTTCCGGACCCAGCGAGTATTCTCTGGCCAGAGCAGAGAAGTCTTTTTGTTTCGACTGCAACTCTTTTTGGATTTGGCGGATATCTCCTTCGGTCTCTACCATGATGTGAAGAGCTCTTACCTGCTCACGCTTATGAAATCTGGACTCATTGGCCTCAAAATAACGAAGCATTTCATCATCACTCACTGACACTTTACTATTGACAAAATTGTTAATCAATTTATTTATCAACAGGTTGTTTTCTATAATCTTTTCCCAGTCCTTACGCGTCAATCCCTCAAACTCCAGTTGCTTTTTGAACGAGTCTTCAGCATATCCCGCCTCAGCTTTCAATAACGCTTCATCCAACTCTTCCTGACTGATACCTATATTATTCGTTTTGGCTTCCTGTCTGAAAAGAGTATTTTTCACAATTTGTTCCAAGGTTCTATTTTTTAGCCAGAGCAATTCTTCAGGTGAAACCTCCCCTGTTTCATGAACCCGGAATTTCTTCTTATGAACTTCAAACTCAATCTTGAACCGATCCAGGGAAACTTCTTCATTATTAATAACTGCGATGACAGCATTGCCAGCCAACTCATCGGGCAAAGAACCACTGGAACAAGAAACAATGATCAGGCACATTCCCAAAGCGATTCCTACCAGCCATTTATTCAACATTAGTTTTCTACCTTGACGGGTTGCAATGAATCAGCCAGTTTTTTCAGATAACTTCCGATAAGTTTCAAATCCGTTTTCCATCCTTTGCGATCCACGCGAATATTGACTTTGTACTCGGATCGGATACTCAACCGTTCATCGAACAGGGATGTTAATGTCTCAGGGTTGATGGGCGTTGAAGGCAACAAATGCAAGCAGGCTTCATTCTGTTTCAGTTCGATTCTGGAAATATGGATCTGCTGACAAAACATACGTATCTCTAAAAGAGCCAGAAGTTTTGCCACTGGTTCAGGGTGCGGACCATACCTGTCTGCCAATTCACTCGCTATCGCCAAGCCTTCTTCATGGTCACTGGTTACCTGTATCCTCCGGTAAAAATCCAGGCGCTGATTCAGGTCCGGGACATAATCCTTGGGGATGAACCCCTTTACCATCAAGTCCAATTCCGTCTCACTGCGAGAATCGGTTTTTTCTCCACGGATATCTTTCACCATATCCTCAACCAGTTTACAATAAAGATCAAAGCCAATCGATGCGATGTGCCCCGACTGGTTGTGCCCCAGCATATTCCCCACACCGCGGATTTCCATATCACGAGCCGAAAGCTGAAAACCCGCTCCAAGTTCGCTCAGTTCCTCAATCGCAACAAGACGTTTGCGAGCCTCATCGCTCAAACCTCCCGTTCCCGGGATCAATAGATAAGCATAAGCCTGATGCTTATATCGCCCCACTCTCCCCCGCAATTGATACAACTGGGCCAGTCCGAACTGATCCGCACGGTTGATGATAATGGTATTAGCAGAAGGAATATCAAGCCCCGACTCGATAATAGATGTGCTCAATAAAACATCTATTTCCTTATCCATAAACTTTTTCATCACCCTTTCCAACTGGTGTTCCGGCAGTTGACCGTGAGCCACGTCTATTTTTACTCCAGGAACCACCCGGCGAATCATTTCAGCTATAGAATGAATGCTACGAATTTTGTTGTGCACAAAAAACACCTGTCCACCACGGTCTATTTCCCTCATCATTGCCTCACGGACAACTTTTTCATCAAACTTGCGAATGAAGGTTTTGACGGCAAGGCGGTCAACAGGGGGTGTTTCAATAATACTCAAGTCGCGCACCCCCATCAGGGAAAAATGTAAAGTGCGAGGAATCGGTGTCGCGGTGAGTGTAAGAATATCCACGGCATTCCTGAGCTTCTTCAACTTTTCTTTGTGTTTGACACCAAACCGTTGCTCCTCGTCAACAATGATCAAACCCAGCGAGGCAAACTCCACGTCCTTCGACAATAATCGATGCGTTCCTATAATGATGTCAACATTGCTTTTTTTCAGCTGCGCCAAAGTTTCTTTTTGTTCACGCGGAGTGCGGAACCTGTTGACCATGTCAATATTGACCGGGTACTCGCGAAAACGTTCACGAAAGGTCTGCAAATGCTGCTGCGCAAGAATAGTGGTGGGAACCAGTACGGCGACCTGCTTCTTATCCAGAACTACTTTAAAAGCCGCCCGCATGGCGACTTCTGTTTTGCCATAACCCACATCACCACAAATCAACCTGTCGGTGGGTGTATCCTTTTCCAGATCCGCTTCCACATCCTCAATGGCTTTCAACTGATCTTCAGTTTCTTCATATTCGAACGCATCGGCGAACTCTCTCATCAGAAGGGTATTGTGCGAATAAGAATGGCCGTGAGCCAGTTTCCGGGATGCATAAAGTTTCAGTAAGTCTGCCGCCATTTCCTCAATCGCTTCCCCGACTTTTTTCTTCTGGCGTTTCCAGGCAGCACCCCCCATTTTGCTCAATGGCGGTGGGGTTTCTGTTGAGCCCACATATTTTTGAACCAGCCCTAACGCTTCCATTGGAAGGTATAGTTTTTCATCATCGGCATAATTGATTTCTAAAAACTCTCCACCACCCACCCCGGTTTGCAATTCCCGGGTGCCCAGATACAAACCAATGCCATAATCAATATGAACCAGGAAATCACCGTCTTTTAAATCTTTCAGCCCCCGTTGAAAAACTTGCGAGCCGGGTTTTCTGCGATGTCGGTGCTTGTGGGTTCTTCCAAATATTTCGTGCTCAGCAATGAAAATCTGACTGGATGACTTCAATTGAAAGCCTTCGCTGATTCTTCCAAGGTCGACATCGATTTCCAGCCCCCATTCATGAAGCAATTCATGAATGCGGCGAACCTGTCCCTTGGTGGGTGCTACCACCACCACCCGGTTTTCCTCTTCCAGCCATTTAAGAACTTGCTCACTGAAAGCTTCAAACTTTCCGACTAGTGGAGGAATGTGCTTCATCTCCAGACTGAGGGTTCGACCCAATTCCTCACCCGAGGTTTTCAGAGTGTTCAAAGCAATGCATCCACTAAATTCATCCACATAACTTTTGCATTCATCCATCGTCAAATACAGTTCTTCTGGAGCGGCGGCAATATATCCATTTTCCATAGCCGCGTCGTACTCGGCCTCAATGAGTATTTGAAACTGTTCAGATTTGTCCTGCAACTGGTCTTCATCCGCAAGCACAATCAGAGAGTCCCGATGCAAATAGTCAAATAGCGATTCGCGCGTGTTATAGAAAAAAGGAGCCAGATATTCCATTCCGGAAAACACTCCGAGATGCTGAATTTTTTCCAGCAGTTCCTTCAAGGCCAAACGATCGCTCTCATTTTTTCCGGCAAAGTTATTGATCGCCTCAATGCCCTGTTTTTTTTCTACTTCGTTCAAACAAAGTTCCCGCACCGGGAGAATATTCACGCCCTCCAGTTCACTGGTAGATACTTGAGACAACACATCAAACTCGCGAATGGATTCAACTTCATCACCAAAAAATTCGATGCGGATGGGATTCATCCTGCCCGGCTGAAAGAAATCAACAATATCTCCCCGCGCACTGAACTCGCCTCTATTCTCGACCAACGGGGAACGCGTGAAACCGTTATCAGACAGACAAGCTTCTAAAAGTTCTCGTTCCAGGTTCATTTTACAGCTAACAGGAAAAACCAGTTTTTCTAAAACCGCACGAGGCATAACCCGTTGCAACCCCGCCTCCAAAGGAACAACCAGAACCAAAGGTTCTCCGGTACGAAGACGGTTAAGAATATCCAGTCTTTCTCCTGATATTTCGTTTAAAGGTGAAAGCTGTTCGTAGGGAAGAAGCTCCCAGGCTGGAAAAAAATGAAGTGGGCGTTTTATCTTTTCATAACGAAAAAAATACTTAAGATCATCCAGTAGCACCTCACCCTGAGTTTGATCAGAAGTGAAAATAATAATGGGTCGTTTTTCGAGCTTTATCAGCCGCGACAGAAAAAAAGCCCGCGAGGAACTTCTTAAGCCTTCGACAGAAACAGGACAGCCCGACTCCACAGTCCATTTTCGAACTTGATCGACCTGAAATGAGAAATCTCCACTCTCAATAACGGCGGTTTTTGCATTTATAAAATAAAACTCAAGAGCTCAGGGGAGATCAGGCGAGGCCTCTAGCGGGGGGAGCAAAATGTTTAGTCGAAAAAACATTCTTTTACTCACAAAAAACAACTACTCCTTTGCTCCCCCGGGTACGCCGGGTTTGG
>JACKQG010002450.1_pt2 | contig 20679 bp, 17 predicted proteins | sample 8237621 | NCBI WGS metagenome assembly JACKQG01 (sample SAMN15677084, study PRJNA649215) | marine metagenome | biome: marine; feature: Black Sea; material: saline water; isolation source: suspended particulate matter (SPM) from the Black Sea western gyre | collected 2013-06-09/2013-06-10 | depth... | reverse complement strand
AGCACCATCATCAACGAAGCCCTTGAAGACTACTTTATAAACGCACAAAAAAAGCTTTTAGAAAAAAATCTTGAAAATGAAAATGCCATGACCAACCTAGACTTTAATGAGTTTTGGGATGATGTGGAGATTTGAAAAGTGTTGTATCAGTTAGTGTTTAAAAAATCTGAAACAAAGCCTTTCTCTTTTAACACTTTCATAATCCCTCTTAAGAGATAGTTGTTTACAAATCTAATCGTATAGATTCTGCCGCCTTTAGAAATCGACTCAACAATCCTCTTCTCCTTTAGTTTTCCCATAATAATTGATTTTTTCTTAGAGTCATTTATACCTAAAAAGCTTAGCTCTTCTGATTTCATTGACATATCATCTTTGTTAATGAGATACTCCAAAATTTTAAACTCTTGCTTAGTGATATGCTCACTTTCAAGCGCAAGTACAAGTGTAGGTAAAAGAATTTCTTGTGTTACATATCTCATATTTAACAAAGAATCTATTTTTTCTATTTCATTTTTTAGCCCAAGAAGAAAGTATTCGCACCACTCTAAAATATCATTATCATCTAAGGAGTCAGCCTTAGATAACATCTCATAATACTTGTCTCTATCAGTATAAAAAACAGATGAGGGGTTAATCAGTCTTCCTGTTTTGACTTGAAAACCCAGCTTGATTAGAAATGCGTAGTTTAACAATCTTCCCATTCTTCCATTTCCATTGTCAAAAGGGTGAATAAACTCAAACCTATGATGGGCTATTGCCACCATTAAAAGTTGGTATTGTTCTTTATGTGCAAAATTAATGAAGTCAATAAATCTTTCAAAATGCTCTTGTAAAAGAAAATGCTCAGGAGGAGTATGCCCAGAACTTTTTATTTTTACATTATGTGTCCTAAGTTCACCGGGATTTTTAGACCCTTCTCCGTGTGGCGGTTGCGTTAAATCTTTTGTAATTATTTTATGGATTTCTGATATATATGCACGATTTAAAATAGTCTCTTCATCTGTATTTTCTTCAATAAAGTCTATAGCTTTTTCTAAGTTTTTAATCTCATCGTTGTTTTCATCATTGACATTCTCTTCTATTATTTTTTCGACATATTCTGAAAGTGTTGTATTGTTCCCTTCTATTCTTGCAGAACCCAAAGTTTCTAAAATATGAAAAATATCTTTTAACTGAAAGAAAATATGAGGAGGAACATCGCCACCTAATCTTTTGGTTCTTAGCTTTTCTAAATCTAAAATAACACCTGCCAATTCACTACCCCAAGATGGATCAGGAATCTCAATATCTTTCATAACACTTCCTCTTAAGAATTTCTTTACTTCCAAAAAAACTATCTTTCAAGCCTTATTATAGCGTACTATAATTATATACATGTGCTTATTACTTCCTTTTTAGTGAGTGCACCACTTCCTTTTTTATAAAACATCTACCCTTAATTTAAAAAAAGATACAATAAAATCTCTAATTCAGCAACATAGGAATAAGATGGAACTAGTTTGTTTATAGTAAATATTTTATTAACGTTAAATTGTTTACTATGTTACAACAAGGTATATAATTTAACAAAACTCAAGAGATTAAAAAGGCAAAATAAAAATGAACTCCCTAAGCATCTTCGGAACAAGTTCAGACGCTGGAAAATCCACCCTTTCTTTTGCTATAAGCTACTTGCTTCACCATCGTGGTGTTAAGGTGGCTCCTTTTAAGGCGCAAAATGTTTCAAACAATTCTCAAGTTACTGATGCTGGCGGTGAAGTTGCCATTCCTCAATATTTTGCGGCTGAATCTATCGGTATGGAGACTTCACCGGATATCAACCCTATTCTTTTAAAATCAGGCGGCAAATCAAAAGCTCACGTTATCATTAACGGACAGAGTGTTAGTGACAAAGATGTTTGGAGTTATTATCGTGATATTGACACACTTAAGCCTCATGTCAAACGTGCCTTTGAAAACTTACAAAAAAAATACGACTGTATTGTGGCTGAGGGTGCGGGGAGTCCTGTGGAGCTGAACTTAATGGATAAAGACTTATCTAACATTTATATCGCAGATGAGTTTAACACCAAGATAATTTTAGTGGCAGATATACAAAGAGGCGGGGTTTTTGCATCCATCTATGGAGTGTATAACTTACTTCCTCACAAACTCCAAAAGAATGTTATAGGTGTTATTGTCAACAAGTTTCAAGGCGATATGTCATTGTTTGATGAGGGTGTGAAAATCATCGAAAATGAGTTCAACATTCCAGTTTTAGGAGTAGTTCCCTTTAAGCCTTTCAACCTTGGTTTTGAAGATAGCGAATCACTTATGAACTATGTGCAAGACACTCGTAAAGCTATCATAAAAGTGGGTGTGATTAAACTCCCTCACATCAGTAACTTCACCGATTTTGAGCCGCTTGTGAGTGACGGGGAAGTTGAACTTGCCTTCATATCCAGCCCTAGTGAAATTGCATCGTGTGATATGCTTATCATCCCTGGGAGCAAGAGAGTCATGGATGATTTAGAGTGGCTCAAACAAAGAGGGTTTGAGCAAAGATTTCATAACAAAACCATTGTAGGCATTTGCGGCGGTTACGAGATGATGTTTGAGACAATCCGTGATCCAAAAGCCATCGAGTCAGACAAGAAAAAAGTTAAAGGTTTTGGGATATTCAAGGGTGAAGTGCTTTTTAAAGAAAAGAAAATTGTTAAGAAAGGCACTTATAAAGTTTTTGGTCTCAAAGTCAAAGGCTACGAGATTCACAACGGAGTTGCCAAAAAATTATCGCAAAGAAAAAAGAGCTTTTATGGAACATTTGCACATGGAGTTTTTGATGATGATGCCATCAGATACAAAATATTCAAAAAGATAAATAAAGATTATAAAGGATATAATTTTAAGAAATATAAGAAAAAATCTATACAAGAGTTTGCCGAGCATGTGGACAAACATATAGATATGAAACGTATTGTGAGAGAATTGAATGACTAATATTTTAATAGCGATAACAGCTTATTTCATCGATAGAATCTTTGGTGAATTCAAGTTTTTCCGACATCCGGTGAAATACATAGGCGATATGATAACTTGGTTTGAAGAAAATTATTATCAGGACAGTTTTATCCGCGGTGTTTATCTCGTCATTTTTATCGTTGGAAGCATCGGTTTCATCTCTCTGCTTATAGAAGAGTATATCAGTTATTTCTTTTCACTCTTAAACATCGTCACTTCTGGCTTTATCGCTTCAATGTTTATATCGCATAAACTGCTTTATGATTCAGTGACAAAAGTTTTAACAAGTGATTATAAAAATGAGGCTTTAGCAAAACTGCTAAGAGAAGATACAAAAGATATGAGTGAGAATGATATTTACAGAATCACCATAGAGACCTATGCAAAAAGACTCAACACTGATTTTATTGCACCCATTTTTTATCTTATCTTTTTTGGTTTACCCGGGATTATCACCTACAAAGCCATAAGAACTTTAGATTCTATGGTTGGCTCCAAAACACAAAAATACGAGCAGTATGGAAAAGCCGCTGCACTTTTAGATGATTTAGCCAGTTATATTCCAGCTCGCATAACAGCAGTTTTAATTATGTTGGTGTCATCTCAAAAAGATGTTTTTTCATTTTATGAAAATGCTAAAAAACATGAAAGTCCAAACACAGGACATCCTCTAACAGCAATGGCGATGGCACTTGGAATAAAACTAGGAGCTGGAAAAATCCGCTTCGGAGAGGGAAGAGAAGAGATCACACAAGAGGATGTGCGAGCTGCTTTAAAGCTAGGGCGTATCTAGCAGCCTCACAGCATTTATCTACCGAATAGTTTTCTAAAAAAACCTGTCACACCCTTAAATCTTGTCTCATATAAGTATTCGATAAATTCTTTATAGTCATGAAACCCATCGTTATGAAGCTTGAGTTCTAAAAACATTTCCGCTTCTCTTGGAGATTTTGTTCTCTCAAGATCCAATAATTTTTTGTATATAAGGGCTACATCTTCCACAATCTTTTTTGACACAGGGTATCTTTTTGATCGGTATCCATACATTTTACGCTTATCATCATACAGTGGGAAGTATTCAGAATACACCCAGTAGTATTTTCCATCTGCTCTTTTATTTTGAACAACAGCTTTGTATTCCCGACCTACTTTTAGATTATCCCAAAGTAATTTAAAAACTGTCTCCGGCATATCCACGTGACGAATAATATTATGGGGGGGAACCTTCAAGTTTAGATATAGGATGCCCTGAAAGTTCAGCAAAATCCTCATTGGCATACGTAATGACACCGTTTAAATCCGTTTCTGAGATAAGTTCTTTTTTACCGCTGACAGTGAACTCTACATCAAGCGGTCTTAATCCTGTTATTGTTGGCATTAAATTTCCTATATTTTAAACATCTCACATGATTATACATTAATTTACTATATAATTCTCACAAAAACCAAGGATACAATGAAAACACTTAATATTTTCACACAGCAAGAAGATGCGACACCTCAAGGTAGAGCTGATTTTTTACTTGCTTCTGGTGTTACACGGACTTGTGAAATAGATGGAATCACTCAAGCAAAAACTCCAAAAAATATTCCTCTAATCCCTACGCTCGATGGTGAATATATTGTCAATGAAAAAGTTTTCTCACATGAAGAACTACTCCAAACCCTTGGAGGTGTGCCCTCGCCGGCGCTCATCACCCGTGCTGTTCACAACCTTAATCCATTTAGTTCCATAGAGCTTTTAGACTTGGGCCTAGAGGTGAAACCTCAAAATGCATATCTTCACAGTTTTGGTATAAATCCATCCTCTTGCATCGCAACCGGGGCTGATATCGACGCAAAAGAGATATTCCGCAAAGGTATGACTTTTGGAAAGAATTATGAGCTCAAAGGCAATCACCTCATTTTAGGCCAAAGCATCCCCGCGGGAACTATAACGGCTGCCGCATCTTGTTTAGCACTTGGATACGCATGTAAAAATGACTTCTCTTTGGGTTTTGCGAATGAGCCAAGTTCTGTTCAAGCTGAGACTGTACGCCAAGCGATTCGTCTTACAAATCAAAAAATGAGCAACTTTGAAAAGCTCTCTATAGTGAGTGATAATATGCTATTATTTTGTGCCGGATTTTTACTTGAAGCAAGCAGACGTTTTCATGTGGTCTTAGCCGGAGGGACACAAATGGCAGCCTGCTTACTTATAGCGGATAAACTCAGAGAAGATGTTTTAATGCAACTAAAATCCGAAAACATCACACTTGCAACAACTTCATGGGTGGTGAATGATTCCAGCTCTGACATCAAACACCTGCTCTCACTTTTAAGTTACACTCCCCACGCTGTATACACAGATTTCAGCTTCGCAAACACTGAGATAGAGATTTTAAAAAAATATGATGAGGGTGAAGCAAAAGAAGGTGTCGGTGCAGGGGCGAGTTTAGCCTATGGCTTAACTAACGGTTTAAACAACAAACAAATCCTCAATGAAATCGAGATATTAATCTATAGCATCTAGGGCTATTTTTATTAGATTATCTTATTTAAGCTTTACAATGATAAAATCACATTAGTGAGATTATCGTGAGAGGATGTTTATTTATGTCAAAAAGAAAAGTATGGAATTTGCATGGAGATGAGTCTATCTCATCTATGAAAAATGTCTTTAATATCTGCAACCAGCAGGACATAGAAGAATTTTGGTTGTTTTATCAAGAAAAATGCGTTGTAAAAAGCGAAGAAGTGACATATCTTATAATCAAGTATCTGTTCGATTACACTGCAAAATTTTTGGAGCAAGTGGACAGTTTTGATATTATCATCGAGCACCAGGATAAAGAAGAAATAACATATATAACATTTTGGCATCAAACCTATACAGAGATGCTGAGAAACACTTATGTTGATTTGAAAAAATATCCCTATTTCAATTTAAAAATCAACGAAGAAAAGGTGACTTTTCAAATTATCAAAGAGGAAGAAACTCCGGAAATACAAGAAGTTCCAAAAATCACACAAAACACCGCTCTTAAGGGGACTTCAAAAAAAGCATTGATTGTATATGACTTTATCAATAGTGATGATTTAATCACGATGCAAGAGATTAACGGTGAACTTCTGAATCAAATGTTTTATATCTCCAGCTCTCACATTGATGATGATAAACTAAGCACCATTATTAAAGAACTCGACAGCTATATCGCTATATTTTCAAAATATAGCGAGCTTACTGACATCAGTGTCGAAATTTCTTCTTTTCGGGATGTTCTAGAAGAAAATATAAGTAAAATTATTGAAAATACAAATGCAGATTTAAATCTGTTTTTTGAAGGGATTATCAGTAATCTAAAAAATTGGGCTGACATGAGTTTTGTAAAAGGTATCGAAGATATAAATTATTATAACGCTTCGATTCATTCTGATATCTCTATGATTAAATATTTTTTACAAATTGATGAAGTTGCCAATCTTCAGGATGATGAAGATATCTTTTTTTAGCCCGCATCTGTCTTAGGCTTCTTATATCAAATTAAAAAAACAGGCAGTGATTTAAAAAATTTTCGTTATAATAATTCAATCTTAAATCAATCAGTAAAATAAGGACTGCTAATGTTCAAATCCGTAAAAGCTAAAGTTATTGTATCCATCCTTGGTGTGAGTATCTTAGGGTTGCTTAGTATCTCTTCTTACCTTTCTTTCACTCTTAATTCGCTTTCTCAAAAAACAACGAAACAGTCTTTAGAAATGTTAAGCACATCCATATTTCAAACCATGACAGGAAGTATGATGATGGGGGACCCTCATGTTGTGGAACAAGCTTTTGATGCGGCCAAAGCCATCGATGGGATAGAGTCTTTAGAGATCACTAAATCCCGCGCAGTTTTAGAAATCTACGGCAAGGGTGAAACCTACACCAACAGTCCTTTACTTATAGATGTTTTGGAAAATAAAACTACAAAAGTCATAGAAAAAAATGAAAATGGTCATCATACCATTCAAAGAATTATTCCCATGGTTGCAGAAAACAAATGTTTATCATGTCACTATAACGCAAAAACAGGCGATGTGCTTGGCGCAATGGAGATCATTATCTCCTTGGATAAGATTGATGAAGATATCGGCACAACTGAACTCATTTTGTTTATTGCTCTTTTAATCGCTTTACTCTTGTTTGTTGTTTTATCTTCTCTTTTCTTTTCACGAGAGATTTTCACTCCGCTTTCTTCTTTACAGCAAAGAACTTCAGAGCTTGTAAACGGAGATAAAGACCTCACAAAAAGACTCCATTACACCAAAGGAAATGAGTTTGGCGAGGCGGCAAATGAAGTGAATAACTTTATCGGCATGGTGCAGGGAACCGTTCATAATGTTAAAGATTTAGGGCAACAAAACTGTGATATCGCACAAGAGTTGCAACAATCGAGTCATGTTATAGTTGAGAGTACAAAAAAAGAACAAAAACTTGTACAACTGACAACACAAAGAAGTGAATCCATCCAGGGCTTATTGCTTGAAGTGGGCCAAACTTCTAAAGAAACACAATCAATGATTGAAGATGCAAACAATGATCTCCAACTTGCAAGAGAATCTTTAAGCTCTCTCTCCGGTGAAGTAAGCACTTTTGTTGAGATAGAGAATGACTTATCTGAGCAACTCTCAAGCCTTAAAACTGATGCGGATCAAGTGAAAAATGTCCTTGGGGTTATCAAAGATATTGCGGAGCAAACCAATCTCTTAGCGCTAAATGCCGCTATTGAAGCAGCTCGAGCCGGTGAACACGGTCGTGGTTTTGCTGTTGTTGCTGATGAGGTTAGAAAACTTGCTGAGAGAACACAAAAATCTCTCACAGAGATAGGAATGAGCGTGAGCACTATTGTTCAATCCATCAATGATGTAAGCGATAAGATGAATCAAAATGCAAAGAATATTGAAAAGCTGACAGAGATATCTTATGATGTTGAAGAAAAAATCGCTATCACATCAAGTGCAATGGAAAGCTCAAACAAGGCTGCACACAAAGCAAAAGAAAACGGAGAGATTATGTCCAAAGAGATAGGACATATCATTAAAGATATAGCAAATATTGAGGCGATCTCAGCTTCGAATGAAACAAGCGCTTTACATATAGAAGAAGATTTAGGAAAACTCGTCTCAATTGCTAAATCCCTTCAATCCACCATCGAAGAGTTCCGTAGCTGAGTCTAGGGAATTCTAAGAGTGTCTCACTCTTCTGCGTCCCTTATCCCCCGTATAGTTTTTCCTAAAACAAGACTGACAAATACTGTACTTTGAATTAAGAGGCAATGGCTTATGACAAAGTTTACATGTTTGCACAAAGTGAGTCTGGTGAAGAGACTCTTCTATATACTTGTTTAAAACTCTGCGTGAGGCACGAGCTTTATCTGCATCCACAAAATACTCATCAAACCTGTACGATAACCAAAGATATAAAGAGATCTCTTTGACCATATCCTCAGCACGCAAAAGCTCATCTGCAGTTTGCGCGAATGCCCCATATAAAGAAGGAGGAGTGTAATGTATAATCTCTTTTTTCTCCAAAGTGACAATATAACTCTCATACGCACCGATGATATATGGCGACTTCAAAGTGAGCGGAGCACAAGCGAGATGATACTTTGTTGCAATATCAAGATTATATTTATCCACAATCTCAGCAGCCGCTATCATATCATCCAGGTTCGATGCATTAAATGGACCGTTAAACTCCATGTTTTCAGCAAAAAACATCAAAATCTCATGTAAAGAATTCTCTTCTAAAATATTCCCTACAAGTTTTATATGCTCTAAATTTGCCATCACTTTAAAAGGTATATCAATAACCTTTGCATCTTTGTAAAAGTTCTTCTTCACAATTTTTAAAGCCTCAGGATTAAGTGCACCCACAAAACCTTCTTCTTTGAGTCCGAATCTTCCTGCACGTCCTGATATTTGGTGAATTTCACTAGGCTGAAGGTTTCTTTGAGACACGCCGTCAAACTTCTCAGCTTTGGAGAAAAGTATGGTTTTAATAGGGAGGTTCATCCCCATGGCAATCGCATCAGTGGCAATTAGAATCTCCGTTTCACCTTCACGAAAACGTCTTGCCTCTTCACGCCGCACTTCCGGTGAAAGATTTCCATACACCACACTTATAGAAAAATTCTTTGAAAAATTTTGTTTGAGTCTGAGCACATCTTTCCTGCTAAATGCAATAATCGCAGTTCCTGCTTCGACATCTTTCGCCTCGGTGGAAACTTCCAAGAGTCTCAGTGGATTTTTTCTCTCAAACTCTATAATCTCAAGCTCTTCACCTAAGTACTCTGCTAAAGCGATTATCGCCTCTTTAGCATTGGATGAACCGGTCATTATAATCTCTTTTGCCGGAGCACCGATGATAGCATTCGCCCACGCCCAACCACGGTCACGGTCATCAATCATCTGCACCTCATCAATAACACAAACATCCACATCCACATCAAAGTTCAACATCTCGATAGTGGAACTTATATGCGTGGCATCATCATTTAAAATCTGCTCTTCACCTGTTATAAGTGAAGCATCAATCCCCTGCTCTTTTAAGCCTTCATAGCCTTCTAAAGCCAAAAGTCTCAAAGGTGCAAGATAGTATCCGGTGTCTGCGTCTTGGAGTTTTTGCATCGCTTGGTATGTTTTACCGCTGTTAGTCGGCCCTATATGAAGTGTCAGTTTTCTTCGCATCCCTCTTGCAAGAGGAAAAAGGTTTTTAAAATCCCTGATTGTTCGTGCTAAAAGAGCATGGCGTTGTTGCTTCACCACTTCTTCTTGAATATTATAAATAAAAATACGTGTGGTTTTTCTAGCAATCTTTGGACTTATCACAAGCGTCTTTGGCATTAACTCGATTAAGTATTCATAAACTCTTTGGTGAAGTTCTTCAGCAGATAGGTGAAGCAAGGTGGCATAATGACCGCAAGAGGCCACCAAGTCAGCGAGTTGTTCTAAAAAGTTTGCTTCATACTCTTTTTTGGAGGACTCTAGAACTTGAGAAAAATCAAGCGGCTCAGAGTTCCAAATAGTTTCCAACAAACCATTGAGTTCAATATGTAATTCTAAAGTATATTCTAAATCTCTTTTTGAATAAGGTAAACGAACCCTCTCATTTATCTTTACAAGGACTTCTTCTTCGTGAAGCACCAAATCTGTCACATCCAAATGCACTGAGATAAGAGACTTTAATATCCCTGCTTTTAAAGCTGGAAACTCTAACTTAGTTTTTGGCGGAGAGACCCTTAGAGCAGAAACAATCTCCTGCTTTGTAAGATACTCATGAGGATCAGCAAGCCCTGCAATGAACTTATCTATACTTTTTTGTTTTGCTTGAAGCACCTCTTCTTTATCTTGTGAGATTCTCTTTATTATCTCCTCGCTGTCTGTCTCATAAAGGTATTCATAACTATACGGTTTTGTATTTAAGGTTAGTATCTTATGAAAATGATGCTCATAAATTTTATAACGGAGAGAGGCGTTAAACTCAAACGAATCATCAATATCAAAAACTCCCTCAAGCGCTTTTTGGAGTTTTTCTTTTTTTGCATCAAAACGGATATGCCGCAGTTTTGACTCCAACTTCTCTATGGTGAACTTTTTACTGCGCACATCCATAAATGCTTCGCGTAAGATCACCTCTTCTTCTAGTGTGAGTTCTATCTGATTCAAAAGCTCATCAAGTTTCTCTGAACGCTCCATTGGCATTTTTTTCTCATTTCCAGAGGGGTACACTTTCTCATTGGCAATAAAAAAATCGAGTATCTGCGAGCGGAAATCACTCTGAGCCTGACTCCATAGCATTCTTATCCGCTTCACCATCACATCTTTAGAAAACTCCACATCATACACACCAAGCGCATGAAAAAGCTCACTTAATGTTTGTGAATCAAGTCTCTCAACCCCTACGTCAAAAGGGTCATCATCAAAGTATTTTCTAATTTTTTGGTTAATCTTAGAGTTTGTTTTGTTCTTTTTTCCCATGTGAGATTGTAGCCTAAAGTAATATAACTTATGTTAAAATTCTCTCATGAATACATACCCCGATCAATGGACACAAGAAGAATTTCTTAAAAATAAAATAAAACTTGCAAAAGAAGGCATAGAGGTTTTTTTGATTGACACCATATTGTCCCCTATAGATAAAGCCAACACACTTGTATATAACCCTCATGAGTTAAAAAACTTGCCGGAGGGAAGTGTTTTTGTATTTTACTGTGACAGCGGTAAAGCAACACTCGACAGGCTTAAAGAATACAAGGCTAAATTTCCAGACAAGCACTGCATATCACTCAAAAGCGGCCGCGGATATTGGAGAAAAAATATGATGATACTTGATACAGAAGAAGATAACAATGATAACAACTAACAAACATATAGAAAAACTTGATGAGTTTGTACTTTGTTTGGATGAGCAAAGATACTATGACGCACATGAAGCCCTTGAAGAGATATGGTTTCCACGAAGATTTGAAAACTCTGATGAGATAAAACTTCTCAAAGGTTTCATCAACGCTTCTGTGAGTTTTGAACTTAGAAAACAAGATAAAACAGAGCAAGGTGAAAAAGTCTGGAAAAACTATCTTAAGTACCGTCCTCTGTTATATAAGATAACTTCACCATACATTAATCAATACCATTTTATATCTAGATATATTGAAAAAAGAAATCTAGACTTTTAAAAAAACTCACTGGTTCCTCTTTCTTATTTGTTATAATTTCACAAATTTAAAAAACGGAGCTCCACCATGGAAGATGTAAATATCCAAACCGCAACACAAGAAGTGTCTAAATACACTGATATGGCAATTATATATGTTAGTGAATACGGTCTAAAAATAATCGCTGCAATCCTGATTTTTGTAATTGGTAAATGGGCAGTTAAAAAAGTGACCGCTGTTGCTAAAAAACTGATGAATAAAGCAAAAGTTGACAAAACTTTAATAGAATTCGGTGAAAGCCTTATCTATTTCATTCTTATGCTTATGGTTGTTCTTGCATCTCTAAACTCTTTAGGTATCAACACAACGTCATTTATAGCTGTTTTTGGTGCTGCCGGTCTTGCTATCGGTCTAGCGCTTCAAGGTTCTTTAGCAAATATCGGAGCTGCGGTTTTAATCATAGTTTTCCGTCCTTTTAAAGTTGGAGATTTTGTAGAAGCTGGCGGAGCCACTGGTACAGTTGATGATGTGAATCTTTTCTCCACTGTTATTTCACCGCTTGACAACCGCACTATCATTGTTCCAAACTCTGCTATTGTCGGTGGAAATATCACGAATTTTTCAACAAAAAAACAACGTCGTGTTGATCTCACATTCGGTATAGGATATGACGATGATTTAAAGCTTGCTAAAGAAACACTTATGGAGATTATGCACGCTGATGAGAGAATTTTAAAAGATCCTGAACCTTTTGTGGCAGTCAGTGAACTAGGTGATAGCAGTGTAAACTTTATAACTCGCGCATGGGTTGCAACAGAAAATTACTGGGGTGTGTATTTTGACACCATTGAGAAGGTGAAACTTACATTCGATGAAAAAGGAATTTCTATCCCTTATCCACAAATGGATGTTCACCATCCGGCTCAGGAGAAGTAAGCCTTGTCACTAAAAAAAATCTCACTGATCTCAGTGTCGCTCAGCTGTCTTATTTTTGCTAATCCCGCAGCAACTGATACGAATAAACAAATTGCAGACACAAAAGCGCAAATCATAGAGCTTCAAGCCAAACTAAAAGAGCTTGAGAGTTCGACAACAGCACAAAAGCAAAAAGAGGAAGAACTTGCCCTCATAAAAAAACGTAAAGATGAAGAGTTAAAAACACATACAGAGTTTGGTTTTGTCAGTACAAAAGGGAATACCGATACAACTGCGTACAACTTAGATACAAAAATTCAAAAAGCCTTTAATAAGCATCAATTAACTTTTATAGGTGATGGCGAGTATGCTTCAGACAACGGAGTTGAAACGAAAAACAAATACTTTCTCGAATTTAATTATGGGTATAAATTAAACAAACGCCTTTACTTGGAATATATTGTCGGTTATAAATATGATGAGTTTTCAGGTTATGATCACCGGGCATACACCGGACCTGGTTTAAAGTACAAAGCTGTCGAATCTGATATACACAACCTGGATCTAAGCTCTGCCTTACTGATGTCCACGGACAAAAAAGAATCAGATGCGGATGCTTACAACTATACTTCTTGGAGAGCTAAGGTGGAATATAATTGGCAGGTGTTTAAAAACTTAAAATTCACAGAGATATTCACATATAGAACTGACATAACTGAGACTGATGATTATTTTATCTTTTCTAAGACAGCCCTCAGCAGTAAAGTGTCTGACATTTTTTCTGTTGGTTTAAACTATAAAATTGATTATGTCAATATGGCAGAGATAGGAAAACAAAGAACAGATAAAACACTTACAGCCAACTTAATCGCTGATTTTTAATATAGCGTGGAAAGAATACTATTTTCTAGAGTGAAAATATAAAAACATCCAAGACAAGAGAGCTATAAGAGCTGAACTTAAAAACAGCTCTCTTGGAAACAACTCATAAATATACCCTGCAAGCAAAGCCCCTGTGAAACCGCCTAAACCGTATGTGATTCCTGAAAAAAACTGTTGCGCTAAAGCTCGATGTTTATAGGTGTGAAACAGATAACTTATCGCAGCAGAATGAAACAATGCGAATGAAAGTGCATGAAGCGATTGTGCAAAAAATAAAACTGCTATATTTTGCGGAAAAAGATACACAAGGAACCATCTAAAAGCAGTGGCAGCTGTCGTTATTTGTAAAATGCTTAAAAGGTTGTTTCGTAAAAATCTTCCTTGAGAAAAAAGCATAACAATCTCAACCAGCACTCCAAAACTCCAAAGATAAATAGTCATATCCAAGCTGATTCCGAAATCTGTCTCATAAATGGTGAAGAAGTTATAAAAAGACCCAAAACTCACTTGCATAAGCGTGAGTCCCAACCATAATTTCCAATCGCTTAAGAGATTGATATCATTAAGAACTTCTTCTTTTTTCTGATTTTTAACATGTGTGCTCATAACAATACTAAAAGCTACAATAACAGTAAAAAATGTCGCAATAAAAAGATAGTTAAGCGCAATATCAGGAGATGATAAAAACTTGACTAAGACTAGGGCAACAAGCACAAACCCCACTGAACCAAAAAGTCTGATCTTTCCGTATCTTTCTTTGCCAATGAGACTCAAAGATATAACTTCTATGTAGGGAAGAATAACACTCAAACCTATTCCAAGTCCTATACTTGAGAATAAAAGCGCATAAAAATCAGATAAAGAAAAGTAAAAACTAAGAGCGCTGAGCAAGGTGATTAAAAGTGCTGTATTAAACATCTTGAGGTCTATTTTTAGACCTTTGACAAAAGCAAAAGGAAGTACAAATCTCACTAAGGGGCCTGCAGCAAAAATAATCCCTATCTCACTTGCAGAATAACCGCTCATAGCAAGCACTTTGGGCATAAAAATAATATAAACCCCGATAATTGCAAAATAAAAAAAATAAAATGTAGATAATAATATTGGCATTTTGGCATTATAACTGAATTACAATTTTTCTATGTTATACTAAGAAAAATCATAAAAACATTCTAGGAGATATAGATGCTTAAGAAGATGAGTGCAAATGACTTTATTGTTTCAAAAACCGATCTTCAGGGTCGGATAACTTATACAAATAAAATTTTCATGGAGATGGGCGAGTATACGGAAAAAGAACTTTTAGGGCAGCCCCATAATATTATCCGCCATCCTAAAATGCCTAAGGCGGTCTTTAAATTGTTATGGGATATGATTCAAAACGGGGAGGAGATTTTTGCTTTTGTTCTTAACAAAACAAAAAATTCGAATGAATATTGGGTCTATGCGAATGTGACTCCCTCGCTGGATGAAAATGCAAATACAATAGGCTATTACTCAGTCAGACGTATGCCAAACCAAAAAGCTTTAGATATCATCATCCCGCTTTACAAACAAATGTTGCAAGCAGAACAATCCGGCGGAGTGAATGCCGGAATTCAAATCTTAAACGATGTATTAAATGAAAAAGGAGTCAGCTACAATGAATTTATCATCGCTATTCAAGAATAAACAAACACTTTTACTGCGTGCCACTCTTTTAGGCGTTGTTATTTTTGGACTGCTGACTTCGAACTATCTCTTAAGTGCTTTAATTTTTATTATCTGTATAGTCTCGTGGTTTACACCATCCTCAACCACTGTCAGTTCTTCTAGCTTGAGAGAACAAATGTATCAAGTGATAAGTGAAGCTGCTCACGGAAACCTTGAGGGTCGTGTGACACAAATACCAAACGATGGCTCTAAAGATTCCTCATTTGCCTGGGCGATTAACGATACACTGGACCAACTTGAAGCTTTTATGCGCGATACCGCTACAACTATCCAAAATGCTTCAGAGGGCAATACATACAGACGAACATATGCACAGGGGCTTCACGGCATTTTTCATACAACAGCCAAAGGTTTAAATAAAGCTATTGGTTCTATCGCTGACGGCTACGAGAAAAGAATCCAGGGTGAAATGTCACAAACATTCTCCACCCTTGGCGGTGGTGTGAGTGAGGGGCTTACTGTTATTCAAAATGATATCAGCACATGCTCTGAAGATTCTATATCTATTGTTGAAGTTTCTCAAAAAACTGCAGATGAGTCTTCTAAAAGCTTAGAAAGTGTTGTTGAAATTGGTAATAGATTAAACACACTCGTTGAGCTTATTGAATCAAGCCACGAAGGGATAGTGAGTCTTGAGCAACGTTCGAGCGAAATATCAGATGTTGTTGGACTTATTAAAGATATTGCAGACCAAACAAATCTACTCGCACTTAATGCTGCGATTGAAGCTGCACGTGCCGGTGAACATGGGCGCGGTTTTGCTGTTGTTGCAGATGAAGTGAGAAAACTGGCAGAAAGAACACAAAAAGCCACCTCTGAGATAGAGATAAACATCTCTACACTCCAACAAGAATCAAATGAGATGAGAAGCAACTCCGACAAAATATCAGAGATTGCTCAAGATTCCAATAGTGTTATTCACGAATTTGAATCAACATTCCACGAGCTAAACTCGCTTGCTGCCAACTCTTATAACGCTGCTATAGGGGTGCAAAACCGTTTATTCACAACACTGGTCAAGGTTGACCATATTATCTTTAAATCACGCGCGTATGCAGCTATTTTAGAAGCCAAAGCTGATGTTGTTTTCCCTGATCACCAAAATTGCCGTATGGGAAAATGGTACTTAGGAATCGGTAAAGAAAGGTTTGGAAAAACAAAAGCTTTTGCACAGATGGATGCTCCTCATGCTGTTGTTCATGATAGTGTATTTAAAAATTTAGAATTTGTACATGAGCAAACAACATTAAAGTATAATAATCCTCAAATCATCACTGACAACTTTGCTGTAATGGAAAATGCATCTCTAGAACTGTATGTTAAACTCGATGGAATGCTAGATGAATTTGATGCAAGCAACTCATAGTTGAATCTAACACTTACAACTCTTAACTCCAGATATACTCATAGCTCCATTGGGCTAAGGTATATCTATGCCAACCTTCATGAACTTCAAAAAGATACACAGATTTTAGAATTCAGCATCAATGATGCCCTTCAAACTGTTGCAGAAAAACTGCTAACAAACAAACCCCAAGTTTTAGCTCTTGGTGTTTATATTTGGAATGTCAGGGAGACTGCGGAACTTATTCACATTCTAAAAAAAGTATCTCCTGAGACTCTCATTATTCTAGGTGGTCCGGAGGTGAGTTATCTCCCCTTCAGAGTGAATCTTGATAAGGCTGATTATATTGTCCAAGGTGAAGGTGAAGTAAGCTTTTACGAACTATGCAAGAGTATAAAAAATGGCATTTCACCGCAAGAAAAAATCATAAAAATGACAAGCCCAAACCTCAAGGACTTGGTGCTTCCTTATCAATTTTATACAGATGAAGATATACAAAACCGTTATATCTATGTGGAAATTTCACGGGGTTGCCCCTTTGAATGTGAGTTTTGTCTCTCCTCTATGGATGAAAAGGTGCGTGCATTCAACCTTGATGATGTTTTAGAAGAGTTCACTAAACTTTGGCACAGAGGTGCAAGAAACTTCAAGTTTGTAGATCGAACTTTCAACCTTAATATCAAAAGTGCGAAGCGGATTTTAGATTTTTTCTTAGAAAAAGAAGAGACTTATTTTGCACACTTTGAAGTGATTCCTGATCATTTTCCTGAATCTTTAAGAGAGAAAATAAAGCAATTTCCTCCCGGAGCACTGCAGCTTGAAATCGGTATACAAACACTCAATCTTGAAGTTGCAAACAACATCTCAAGACAGCTCAAACTTGATAAAATTCAAGAAAATATTTCATTTTTAGAAAATGAAACAGATGCGCATATTCACCTCGATTTGATAGTCGGTCTTCCCGGTGAAAGCTTAGAAAGTTTCGGTGAAAACTTAGATGCATTGGTGAAGTTAAGCTCTTGCGAAATCCAGATAGGCATCTTAAAAAAACTCTCAGGCACACATATTGATAGACATGATATAGAATATGGGATGATATATAGTGACATTCCGCCCTATGATATACTCAAAAACAATGAACTTTCATTTGATGACATTCAAATCATGAAGCGTTTTGCAAGGTTTTGGGATTTAACATATAACAGCGGGAACTTCAAGAGCAGCATTAAACTTCTTTGGGGCGAAGAGAGCGTCTATGAGAACTTTTATCTCTTTAGTGCCTGGATATACACGCAAACAGATTCCACATGGAAAATTTCTCTGCAAAGACTCGGTGAACTGCTCTTCACTTATCTTTGTGAAGAAAAATCCTTAGAAGTCTCTTTAGCGGCAAACTCCATGCTTGAAGATATGATGAAGCTCAAAGGTCGTGCAATCCCGGCTTATCTAAAACCTCACTCTGAGAATTTTACACAAAATGCCAAACAAGGATCGGCAGGATTTAACAAAAGACAAAACTAACAACAAAGACAGTATAATATTTTCATGAATATTTTACGATTTTTTCTTTTTTTCATGATCCTGACTCATGCCTGCGCCACTGAACCTTATGTGGAAAAACCCCTCTTGGACAGGATAGAAAAGAAGTATAAAATTTTCGCAAAAAAAAGATTCTTTTATCAACAAAAATCTCTCGACTCTGCACGTGACAAAACAGATTTAGAAAAATTAGATAAGGTGAACACTTTTTATAATGGCGTGAGATATATGTCGGATTTAAAAGTTTATAATAAAAAAGATTACTGGGCAACACCTTGGGAGTTTCTTGGCAAAGATAAAGGTGATTGTGAAGATTATGCCATCAGTAAATACTTTGCTTTAATCTACTTGGGTGTCGATTCTAAAAAGCTCTTTTTCACCTATGTCCGCTCCACTCAATTTAAAGCAGCCCATATGGTTTTAACATACTTTGAGACTCCAAGAAGTGAGCCCTTGATTTTAGATAACAACAATCACAAAGTGCTCAAAGCCTCCATCAGGAAAGATTTAACTCCTATTTATAATTTTAATGGCACTTCTCTTTATAAAGCGGCAGAAAAAGGAAATGGCAAAAAAGTCAACTCTCAAAAAGCCCATAAAAAGTGGGATATGCTCATGAAGAACATGAAAAGAAAGAAAATTTAAAGTGCAAGGACTAAAAAATGCTAGAAATTAATTTTATACATTCGAGGGGAACTTCATTATGACCTTATTTAAACAGATTGCACTTATGCTCTCCATATTTCTTGTTGTCATCCTGGCAACAGTGCTGACACTTAACTTCCAAAGTGCTAACACTTCTGTGCAAGACAGACTCTATGAAGATGCGAAAAACACAGCAAGTTCATTAAGTCTTTCTCTTGGAAGTGCCAACGGCGATATTTCTATGATGTCCACGATGATAAATGCAAACTTTGACAGTGGAAACTATCTTATCATTTCACTTGTTGATGTGGATGATGCACTTCTTTATGAAAGAACGGCTGAGAGTGAATTTTCAGATGTCCCGGATTGGTTTTTAAAAAATGTCACTATCGAAGCCCCTATCGCATCTGCAAATGTATCAGCGGGATGGAGTCAAGTCGGTATCTTAAATGTCCAAAGCGATGTTGCTTTTGCATACAAACAACTCTACACAATTCTCATCAATCTTCTTATCTCTTTTGGTCTTATAACCATCTCAGCATTAGTTATTTTATACATTATTTTAGCAGCCATTTTAAAGCCGCTCAAAGAGGTGCAAAAACAAGCAGAAGCAGTTGGAAGAAACGAGTTTATACTGCAAAAACATATTCCTTACACTAAAGAGTTTAAAGATGTTGTGCTTGGAATGAACAACATGGTCTCTAAAGTAAAAGCGATGTTTGACAAAGGGAATGAAGAGCTTAAACGTCAAAAAGAACTTGAGTATATTGACCCGACAACAAAACTTAGAAATAGAAAATACTTAATCGACAAGCTTCCTGAGTTTTTAAAGATAGATGCAAACTCTAAGGGTGGAGTGAATATCATGACTTCGCTCTCGGGTCTTATTGAAGCGAATGAGCAAATAGGACATAGAGATGTGGATCAGCTTTTTATCGATATTGCAGAAATATTTAAAGAAAATTCAAGTGATTACAAAAATGCAATTATTGCCAGAATGAACGGTACAGAATTTTCTCTATTTTTACCTGATTGTCCCTCTGAAAACGCTTTACAAATTGCTGAGACAATATCGAAATCTGTCACAGAGACTATTAAAGGATATAAACTTGATACAAAGGTGGTTTATATCGCTTTAGGCGCATACGAATACAGCTATAAACAAAATATTGGTCAACTCCTTTCCAGCTCGGATAATGCACTGGCACAAGCAAAATTTAAAGATTATAAAATTCATCTTGAGAAAGTTCAAGAAGATGAAGAAAGCATGGGTAAAGATGATTGGCGTGCTATTATAAATGAAGCTATAGAAAACAACAACTTCAAACTCGTTTCCTGGACAGCTGTTGACTCTAAAGCGAAGAAAATAGCTCACCATGCACTAAGCCTGAATCTTCAAGCTGGCGATAAAACTTACTATTACGGTCAGTTTATGGCACCTGCGAACCAGATTGGACTTAGTTCTAAAATCTATCAGAATGTTATGCAGATGATATTTAAACATCCGGATGCATCTTTGAACTCCATGGTCTGCTCTATCCGTCTTTCTTTTGAATATATGGATATGAGAGAAACATACACAGAACTTGCCCAACTTCTTAAGCTGTATGCAAATAAATTACCATTTAAACTCATTGTTGAGATTCCAGATAAAATGTTCCGTCAAAACTCAACACAAATTAAAGAGTACAAAGCACTTTTCCAAAAATATAGTATTGATATGGGTATTTATGAGTTTATCGGGGAAAGCAGTGATTACCAATATCTTCAAGATTTAAGACCTGTGTATATCAAAGGTGAGACAAGCTACTTCTTAAGTCAAAGTGATCAGGCACTCTCGGCTCTTAGACTCATCACAGACACTGTCGGCATTTCACTTATAGCTTCTGGCGTGATGGATACTGAGACTTTAGAAAAGCTCCAAGCTAAAGATGTATATATAATTCAAGGTCGTGCAACAGA
>JACKQG010003127.1_pt1 | contig 20688 bp, 15 predicted proteins | sample 8237621 | NCBI WGS metagenome assembly JACKQG01 (sample SAMN15677084, study PRJNA649215) | marine metagenome | biome: marine; feature: Black Sea; material: saline water; isolation source: suspended particulate matter (SPM) from the Black Sea western gyre | collected 2013-06-09/2013-06-10 | depth... | reverse complement strand
GGACTGATGCGATGGCCAAGGCATTACGAGAAGACAACATCACACCCGCCGACGAGCTGCGCAGCGCGCTCAGCGAGTGCGAGCGGGCTTTGGGAAAGCTGCGCGGCTCCGGCGCGGCGGCTTTGAGCATCCTTCACGGCCTCGACCGCATCACCGAGCTGCTGCCGCTGCTAGAGGCCGGCGGCGTGGACCTGCGGGCGGAGCGGGCCCGGCTGGGCACCGTGCAAGGCCAACTCCGCCGCAAGGCCAAGACCCTGTTGCGGGAACTGCGCGCCAGCGGCGGGCTGGCCGCGGCGCGGCAGGCTGTGCAGCCGGATCCTTCGCTCTGGTGGTGGTATCTGGATGGGGAAGTGCGGGCGGCCCGCCGCCGCAGCCTGTACCGTCTGCTGCTGAGCCTGGTCGTGCTGGCCGCGCTGCTGGCCGCTGCGGTGGCGCTCTACCAACGTTTCCTGGCCCCCGACCCGCTGACCGTGCAAGTGCAGGAGTTGCAGTTCGAGGCCGAGTTGCTCTTGGATGAGGGAGACTACACCTCTGCGCTGGCCAGGTTCGAAGAGGCGCAGACCCTCTGGCCGGACGATGTCGAGCTACACCTCTGGCGGGGCGTGCTGTACGAACTCACCGGCCAGGCCGAGGAAGCGGTCGCAGCCTTCGCCGCGGCGCGTGCCCTGTCCGAGGACACGGCGAGCTTTCACGCCGTCCGCGGCCAGATCTACCTGCGAGTGCAACAAGCCGAGAAGGCCGAGGCCGAGGCACAGGCCATCCTGGACGCCGATCCTCAGTCCCCCAGCGGACACTACCTGCTCGGCAACGCCCACGAGCTGCAAGGCCGGGTGGCGGAAGCCTTGGCCGCCTATGAACAGGCCTCGAGGCTGGCGGACGAGACGGGCCAGTCTGAATTGTCGGTCCTGGCCAGGGTGCGCATGGCCTTCCTGCTGCAACGGGGCACGCTGCCCACCCCGTCGGGCGGTCAGTGACGGGTCACTCCAGCGAGAAGCAGCGGCAGGAAGACGCGGTACCGCTTGGTCGGCGTCGGCGTAACGGTGGCTGTGGGTGTGGCAGTCGGAGTTGACGTCGGCGTCGCCGTGCTGGTCGGCGTGGCCGTGAACGTGGGCGTCGGCTCGGACGTGACCACGCTGACGGTCACCGGCGCGGAGGCACCCACGTTGTGGCCGTGGTCGTAGGCACGCACGGTGAGCACGTGCTGTCCGGGGGCGGCTTCGCTCTCCCAGGCGATGGAGTAGGGAGCAGTGGCGTCCAGACCGACGGTCACCCCGTCCACCACGAATTCCACCAGCGTGACGCCCACGTCGTCTTCGGCCGTGGCCTGCAGCGCCACGCTGCCGCTGATCTCCTCTCCCGCCGAAGGTGACAGCAGCGCCGCCGCCGGCGGCGTGACGTCCCCGCCCTGGCCGATGACCTTGTGTGGGTTATCGGCCAGGGCGATGAGGTAGCCTACCGCGCCCCGGTTGCGCGCCGTTTCGGCAGGGATCACGTCGTCGTCCGGGTAAAAGCCCGGGGTGGCCGTGGGGGGATAGATCTCGAAGGTGAAGGCGAAGATGCCTCGTTCGCCGTAGAGCCAATCGTCGCTGTCGCCGTTGGTCGGATAGAGATCGCTGGCTTGCTCGGCGGTGTAGCCGTTCAGCGCCGCCATAGCCCGCCCCATCTGCACGAAAGCGGCGTGATCGTCCGGGTCCATGTCGGCGGGCACATCGTCGTACGTGTAGCCATAGGGCCAGAGGATCAGCTCGCCGTAGGTGTGGAAGCTGATCGAGGCCACCAGGTCGGGGTGGGCGAGGGCGAAGTCGCGGATGGTCTGCGTTTCCGGCTCGGAGAAGGGCGCCGGGCCGCGGTAGGTGGAGCTCCCCGTGTAGGGACTGGAGCCCAGGTTGTCGTAGCCCCAGCGATAGCCGTAGTTGCGGTTGAGGTCCACGCCCCAGGTGCCGTCGCCGTTGTTGCGCCGGTTCTTGCGCCAATTGCGGTACCAGCCGTCGCCCAGACGGTCGTATTCGTCGCCGTCGGGATTGACGTTGGGCAGGATCCAGATCTCCCGCTCGTTGACCAGGTTGGTGACGCCGCCGCGCCGGCCGTAGTTGTCGGTGAAGTAGGCGACGAGATCCAGCGCCTGCTCGACGGTGAGATGCTCGCGGGCGTGGGTGAGGGCGAACAGAAGTACCTCCGGCTCCGCCTCGTCACTGGCCACGTGATCGCTGATCTTCACGGCGTGGATGTCCCGCCCTTCGATGCTCTGCCCGACGACGGAAAGCTGCACGATCTCGGGATGATCGGCGGCGGCCTGGGTGATCTCGGCCAGCATCTCGGCGTAGGTGTGATACGCCTCGTCGTCAATGGGGAATTGCAGCGGCTGGACGCTGAGCAGGTTGAACCCTTGCCGTTGCAGCCGCTCCAGCTCGTCCTGATTGACGGTGACGGTCACCGCCTCGCGGCCGACGGCATCAATGGCCAGGCCCAGACCGGCGATGGCCGCCCGCTGCTCGCGCGTCGCAGCGCTGATGTGCACGGTGTAGAACTGTTCCGGCTCGTGCCACTCCTGGCCGCGGGCGCTGCCGGCGAGGCTCAGCGCCAGCACCGCGGTCAGCAGGAGCAGGTGAGGCAGGCTTTCGAGCCTGCCGATCAGCCTGGAAAGGCTGCTCCGCGTGCGGCTTTTTCCCCTATGCTTTTGCATCATGGGCGGTTTCCTCCAGGGTTTGACATGAATGAGCAGTTCTGCTACAATCCGGTCGTTATCTGTGGGTGGGGGACACCCCTGTCTGGCGTGCCTACCTTAACCCAAGTTGACGAATCTGTCAAGGAGACGCATCCACAATGACTGGTCATCGAGAGACCTACACCGTTGAGCTCTGCGGACTGTCCCGTGATTTGCCCTTGTTCGAAGTCGCGCCCGGCGTGCGCATTGCCATCTTCAACATCCTGGGCGACACCGAGATCGTGCAGGCCACGTCCAGGGCGCTGGCCGAGCGGCTTCCGCAGGATGCCGACGTCTTGATCACCGCCGAGGTGAAGAGCATCCCCCTGGCCTACCAGCTTGCGGTGGACACCGGCCTGCCCTACGTCATCGCCCGCAAGAGCCGCAAGCCCTACATGGGCGAGGCCCTGAGCGAAGAGGTGCTCTCCATCACCACCGGCAAGCTGCAGACGCTGTGGCTGGACGAGAAGGACCTGGCCTTGCTCAAGGGCAAGCGGGTCGTCATTGTGGACGACGTGGTCAGCACCGGCAGCACGCTGGAAGGGATGCGCCGCCTGGTGCAGAGGGCCGGTGGCGCCGTGGTGGCCGAAGCGGCCGTATTCACGGAAGGCAACGACCCTGAGCAGTGGCAGGGCATCATCGCTTTGGGGAACCTGCCCGTGTTCCTGGACTAAGGGGATTGATGTTCATACGCTCCGCTGTTCTGCATGATCTTCACGATTGCTTCAACCTGGATAGCTCCTACGAAACTGCTTGCGTCTGGCAACTGGAACAGCGAGAGGACGAGGTTGGCATTTCCGTGGCCTTGCGCAAGGTGCACCTGCCCCGGCCGATGCCGGCCTCCTATCCTTCCCCGGGCGGAGAGCTGCTGAACCGCTGGGACCAGGGCGGGTGCATCCTGGTCGCTGAACTGGATGGCCAGGTGTGCGGCTATGTTGACGTGGGCGTGCAGCGCGACCAGCGGCTGGCGTGGGTGCACAACTTGGTGGTGGATCGCTCCTGTCGCCGACGCGGCCTGGGAACGGCATTGCTGCGCGAGGCCATGCATTGGGGACGGCAACGAACCGTGCGGCGGATGATGTTTGCTGTCCAGAGCAAGAACGATCCGGCGATCCGTTTCTGCCAACAACTCGGTTGTCGCTTCTGCGGCTTCAACGATCGCTATTTCGCCAATCGCGATATCGCGCTTTTTTTCGTGTGTGGTGTGTCGTAGTTGATGAGGGATCCGGAGGAGTTGCTGAGGAAACTGATGGATCTGATGAGACCTTGTCTCCTCACCAGGGTGGGGAACCATCAGCGCCCTCAGCCGCTTTGGTGCAGTTTCTTGTGGTTGATTACATAGGCCTTGGGACGTGATGACACCTTCTACTTTGAGTTGGGCTGATTTCCTCACCTTTGGCAACCTCATACTTTCCTCGGCGATCGTCATCCTCGCCTTCTCTGAACTGATCTACATGCTGACCCACAATCTGCGCAGCGAGGTGGTGCGGGGCTTCTGCGCGCTGCTGGCCTGCGTGCTGGTGGTCTATGGTGGCGACATCATCATTCCCCGGGTGAGCACGGCCAGTGCAGCCAACGTGTGGCTGCGTGTCCAGTGGCTGGGCATCGCCTTCGTGCCCGCGGCCTACTTTGACTTCTCCGACGCGCTATTGCGCACCACCAACGCCCGCTCCCCGCGCCGCCGCCGCCTGGTGGTGATCAGCTACGTCCTGAGTGCCTTGCTGTTTGGCCTGGCCGCCTCCACCGACCTGCTGGTCTACGATGGTCAGTTTGCGCCCCCCGTCAGCCATCTGGCGGCTGGCCCCTTGTTCTGGCTTTTCACCCTCTACTTCGCCCTGACAGCGCTGTACAGCGCCTGGAACCTCTATCGAGCCTGGCGCCGCTGCCTCACGGCCGCCTCGCGACGGCGCATGGCCTATCTGGCCATCTCCTTTGCCGGCCCTGGCCTGGGCGTCTTTCCCTACCTCATCGCTGCCCGCATGGCCGGGCAGATTCCTTCCGAGGTGGTGCTCTTCCTCACCCTGGCGGGCAACCTGGGCGTTGGGGCCATGCTGGTGATCATGTCCTACAGCGTGGCCTACTACGGCGTGCTCACGCCCGACCGGGTGGTGAAGCACAGCTTCATCCACTACCTGCTGCGGGGTCCCTTCGTCGGCATCTGGGTCATCGTCGTCATGCTCGTCATCCCCCGTGTGGAGGAAATCCTGGGGTTGCCTCGTGACACGGTGCTCATCTTTGCCGTCGTGGGCACGATCGTCCTCCTGCAACTGCTCATCAACCTGGCCAAGCCCTGGATTGACCGCGTCATTTACCGCCAGGATCGGGAGGAGATCGCCTGGATTCAGGAACTGGATAAGCGGCTGCTGACCAGCAGTGACCTGGCGCAGTTCCTGCAAAACGTGCTCATTGCCCTGTGTGATCTGCTGCGGGTGAAAGCCGGGTTCATCGCCGTGCCTTCGGGCGAGGGCGTACAACTGGAGGCCAGTTGCGGCCCGCGGGAGGAGATCGAGCCTTTCCTCCGCAGCGGGCAGTTGGCGCGCCTGCTCATTGCGCCGCTGCCTGCCGAGTCGGAGGGCCGCGGGGCGAGCGGCTACATCCAACTGGATGGCTATCGGGTGTGGCGCTTGCGCACTCAGGGCGGAGAGCAGACTCTGGGCCTCCTGGGCGTGGCCACGCGTGAAACCGCGGCTTGCTCGCCAGAGCAAGAGAAGATCGTGCGCACCCTGCTGAGCCAGGCCGAGGCCGCGTTGGAGGACCGCCACTTGCAGCAGGGTGTGTTCGTGGCTTTGCAGAGGATCATCCCCGAGATCGAGCGCATCCAGCAGTGGCGGGGGGACATCCGCTATGTGGGCTCTCCTGCCTTCTTGGCCATTCTTCCCGAAGGGGAGCTGGCGGCGCAGCCTGATTTCCGCCAGTGGGTGCGCGATGCGCTGCGTCACTACTGGGGCGGCCCCAAGCTCGTCCGCAGTCCCCTGTTGGGTTTACGGATCGTCGTCCGGGCCTTGCAGGAGCATGAGGGCAATCCCATCCGCGCCCTGCGGGCGGTGCTGCGGCAGGCCATCGAGCATCTGCGCCCCGCTGGCGAGCGGCGCATGACGGCTCCCGAATGGCTGCTCTACAACATCTTGGAGTTGCGCTTCATTCAGCGCAAGCAGGTGCGGGAGATCGCCCGCAATCTGGCCATGAGCGAGTCGGATCTGTATCGCAAGCAGCGGTTGGCCATTGAGGAGGTGGCCAGGGTGTTGGCGGACATGGAAGTGTCGGAGGTTTTACAGGCTAACGGTTCACAACGGACGGAGGGATAACAAGATGGTTTGGGATCAGACGGCCAGACGGAGTGACGAGAACGACGAGGCGTACTGGGACGCCTTGCTGCGTGAGGGAGACGCCATGTTCCCGCCGGTTGAGCCAGCACTGCGGGAGGGGGCGGATGGAGAGGGGGGAGGCGGTTCGCCCTCCGCTGAGGAGGGCGGGACTTCAGCGGCAGAAGGGGATGAGTCTGCGGAGCCGGCCACCAGCCTGGAGCAAGATTGGCAGGCGGCAGAGGAAGCCTTGGAGTCGGGTGCCGTGCTGGAGTTGCTCGCCGACGGCTGCAATCGCGGGGGATTGCTGGTCTCGTTGGGCGGGCTGTGCGGATTCGTGCCCTATTCTCAGCTTTCCGGCATGCCCCACTTCGCCAGCAGCGACGGGCGCATGCAGGCTCTGGAGGATCGGGTAGGACAGACCCTCCGATTGCAGGTGATCGAAGTGGACCGTGACCTGCGACGTCTGATCCTTTCCGAGCGGGCGGCTTGCGGAGAAGCACGGGCTGGCGATCTGTTGGCTCGCCTGTGTCCGGGCGATACCTGCACGGGCCGGGTGACGCGCGTGCATTCCTTTGGCACCTTCGTTGACCTGGGCGGGGTGGAAGGGCTGATCCATATCTCGGAGCTTTCCTGGGGATGGGTGGCGCACCCCTCGGAGATGCTCCGGCAGGGGGATGAGCTGAAGGTGTACGTCATCGGCGTCAACCAGGCCGAACGCAAGGTCGCGCTCAGCCTGAAGCGATTGACGCCGGACCCCTGGAGCCTGGTGGATGAGCGGTATGTGGTCGGGCAGCTCGTGCGCGGTGTGATCACCAACGTGGTGAGTTTTGGTGCCTTCATGCAGTTGGAAGAAGGGGTGGAGGGCCTCATTCACGTCTCCGAATTGGCCAATGGCGACTTCATGCATCCGCGCATGGTGGTGCAGGAAGGCCACGAAGTCACGGCACGCATTCTGGACATTGACAGCGCCAACCGCCGCCTGGCGCTGAGCTTGCGTCAGGCGTATCGCAACAATACTCAGGTGTCGGGTAGCGGTAATCAGAGGGTACCCGCTCCCTGATTCCCGATCACGTGGAGAGAGATGAGCGCACAGCGCGGTCGAAAAGGCAGCAGAAAACCGAAACGCAAGCCTGCACGCGCGGCCAGGCCCCCGGCATGGCTGGCATGGGCGCAGGGCCGGGAGTGGGGCTGGCTTCTCCTGCTGCTCGGCGCACTGCTGGTCCTTGACCTGTTCGTCGCCGACGCTTCCTGGGTGCCCCTTTCCCGGCGTCTGTTGGGTTGGGGAGCTTACCCCCTGGCGCTGCTGCTGTTGGCCGCCGCCGCCGTCGTGCTGGCCGGCGAGCGGCTGCGTTTCGATGGGCGCTGGGAAGCGTTGGTCGGGCTGGAGATACTCCTCGTTGCCCTGCTGGGACTGACGCACCGCTGGGGCGGCGGCGATGAGGCCCTCGCTTGGGCCGAACAGGGGCGCGGTGGCGGCCTGGTGGGTTGGGTCACCAGCACGTTCCTGGGGCAGTGGCTGGGCCCGCTCCTGGGGCGCTTGCTGCTGCTCGTGTTCGTCGCCCTGGGCCTGTGGATGATGTGCCGCTGGGTGCCCTTGGGCTGGCGGGAAGGGATACGGACGCTCGTGGCCGCCGGGTTGGGGCGGCTGCGGACCGCTGACAGAGCGGCGGTTTCCCTTGCGGAGGAAGAGCCTGCGGAGGAGGAGCCGTCTGCCGCACCGCCGGCCTCGCCCCGTCGTCCCGTCAGGAAGAAGAAATCACCGCGGGCCAAAGCTGAGCGCCCGCGTCCAGGGCCGGAGCGTCCCCGCGATGATCGTCTGCCGCCGCTGGATCTGCTGCACGTTGATCGCAGCGTGGACTTTGGCGATGCCAACGCCGATTACAAGTCGGAGATCATCGAGCAGACGCTCAGCGAGTTCGGCGTGCCCGTGCGGGTGGTGGACGTGAAACAGGGGCCCACGGTGACGCAGTTCGCCGTGCAGCCGCTGACGGTTCCCCGCCGCCGGGCCGATGGCACCGTGTACGAGCGTAAGGTGTCGGTGCGGCGCATCCTGAGTTTGTCGAATGACCTGGCCTTGGCCCTGGCCGCCTCGCCCATCCGCATCGAGGCCCCGGTGCCCGGCTACCCCTACGTGGGCATCGAGGTGCCCAACGACAAGATCGCGCTGGTTGCCCTGCGGGGCGTGCTGGAATCGCCGGAGTTTCGCCGCCAGGTGGCCAAGTCGAACCTGGCCATCGGTCTGGGCCGCAACGTCTCTGGCGAGCCGGTGGTGGCCGATCTGGCGGCCATGCCCCACCTGCTCATCGCCGGCGCCACGGGGTCGGGCAAATCGGTGTGCATTAACGCCGTCGTTACCTGTCTGCTGCTCAACAACACGCCGGAGACGATGCGGCTGCTGCTGATGGACCCCAAGATGGTGGAGCTGCCCGTGTACAACGGCATCCCCCATCTGTTGGCCCCCGTGGTGGTGGAGTTGGAGCATGCCATCGGGGCGCTGACCTGGCTCACCTTGCAGATGGACGAGCGCTACCGCCGATTTCACGCCGTGCAGGCGCGCAGCATTGACGACTACAACCGCCTGGCCAGGCGGCGCAAGAACCTGGAGCCGCTGCCCAACATCGTCTTGGTCATAGACGAGCTGGCGGACATGATGATGGTCGCCCCCGACGAAGTGGAGCGCAGCGTCTGCCGGCTGGCGCAGATGGCCCGCGCCACCGGGATTCACCTGGTCATCGCCACGCAGCGGCCCAGCGTGAACGTGGTCACCGGCTTGATCAAGGCCAATTTCCCCGCCCGCATTGCCTTCACCGTCACCTCACAGGTGGACAGCCGGGTGATCCTGGATCAGGCGGGCGCGGAGCAGTTGCTGGGCCGTGGCGATATGCTCTTTATGTCGCCCGAGGCCAGCGGCCTGGTGCGGGCGCAGGGCTGTTTCGTCTCCGGTCGGGAGACCAATGCCCTGGTCAGCTTCTGGCGCCAACAGGGCGGCCCCATGCCCTCGGACGAGGGAGCCTATCCCTGGGTGGAGCTTCTGGAGTCGGCAGCGCGGGGCGATGACCTGTTTGACGATGCCGTCGAGCTCGTCCAGGACTACGATCGGGTCTCCACGTCCTTCCTGCAGCGCAAGTTGCGTATCGGCTTCCCGCGCGCGGCGCGGTTGATGGAAATGCTGGAGGAGGAAGGCATCGTCGGCCCCGACGAAGGCGGCGGCCGCGGGCGGGAAGTGCTCCTGGGAGAGCAGTCTGCAGACGAAGAGGAATGGTAGCATGACCGGTCTGAAGCGGGTGGGCAGAAGTGTGCTTGCTGTCTGCCTGGGCGCTCTGGCGGCTCTGATCGTGTTCGGCTTGCTGCTGGGGCTGGCCTGGCTATTGCCCTTCGCTGAACAGGCGAACTACAAGACGGCGACCTTTCTGTTGGCCGCGGCCGTGTCCCTCGTTGCCGGCGGCGGCGTGAGCGGGTTGCTGGCCGGGCGGGGCAGACTGTTTCATGGGCTGATTGTGGGGCTGGTGCTGGGGCTCGTGGCCTCCGCCTACATCCTCGGGCCCCGCTGGTGGCTGGCTGTCGTTGTGCCCCTCTCAGGCTTGCTGGGTGGACTGGGCGCCTGGCTAGCCGGTGTGCTGGTAAGAGCTTCTGGCACAGTGTTTCCCCCGGATGGTACAGGGCAGCAGTGATGAGGCGCTTCGTCTTGTTGTTGCTCTTGCTGAGTTGGCTGATGTTGGCGGCGGGTGGTTGCAAGGGCGGTGCGCCATCCACGGCGGTTCCGGCTGCGGCGTTGCCGGAGAAAGGAGAGCAAGCGATGGCTTTTGAACTGACGAGCACGGCCTTTACCCAGGGGGAGCCGATCCCCCGCAAGTACACCTGCGATGGCCAGGACATCTCGCCGCCGCTGCAGTGGAGCGACCCGCCGTCGGCCACCCAGAGTCTGGCCCTCATCGCCGATGACCCCGACGCGCCGGTGGGCGTGTGGGTCCATTGGGTGCTTTACAACCTGCCGGCCAGCAGCCGCGGCCTGCCGGAGGCCGTCCCCTCGGACGCGGAGCTGGCCGATGGCAGCCGGCACGGGCGGAACAGTTGGCGGCGGCTGGGCTACGGTGGCCCCTGTCCGCCCCGCGGCACCCATCGTTACTTCTTCAAGCTTTACGCCCTGGACACGATGCCTGACTTGGCTGCTGGAGTGGACAAGAAACAGCTTCTCAAGGCGATGGAGGGGCACGTCCTGGCCCAGGCGGAGCTGATGGGGACCTACGCCAGGTAGTGTTGCGGTGTCCCCAGGCCGCGGCGATGAGCAGAGTTCGTGAGCGTATCACGTTGGGGACAAGAATAGGCGGGAGAATGGGCTTCTACGTTCGTTATTTGGTCTCTGACGACCACCAAGCGGTATTATAATCAGACACCACTTTGCTGTTGGAATCGGGTTCCTACATATAGGGTTTTTCGACGGCTGAAGCGCAATATGTAGGGGGTAGAGAATAGTCCTGCGAAATCATGCCGTTTTCCGCTTGTCCCAAACATGATACGCTCCCAGAGTTCGCATTTGCGCTGGTGTGGGTCTCCCGCTATAATGAGTGCAGAGGGCGAATAGCTCAGTTGGTTAGAGCGCTTCCCTTACAAGGAAGAGGCCACAGGTTCGAGTCCTGTTTCGCCCACCTACTCTATTCGCAACTATCGAAGCCCCCAGAAGTTGGGGGCTCGCTGTTATCCAGGTTTGATCAGGTGAGGTTCAGATGCCAGAAGAACTGCGCAAGCTGCCCGGTGTGGACCGCCTGCTGCAACAGCCTGAGATGGCTGAGGCCCTGGCCGGGTATGGTCACACGCTGACGATCACGGCCATCCGCGAGACCCTGGACGAGGCCAGAGAGGCTATCTTGGCCGGCGGCCAACCCTGCCCTGCGGCGGACGCTCTGGCCGCCGGGGCCCGGGCGCGGTTGACAAGCCTGGCCCGCGCCACGCTGCGTCCCGTCATCAATGCCACCGGTGTCATCATTCACACCAACCTGGGCCGGGCGCCCCTGAGCCAGGCGACCCGCCAGGCCATGGTGGAGGCGGGCACGGGCTACAGCAACCTGGAATACGACCTGGCGGCGGGACATCGCGGCTCCCGCTACAGCCACGCCGAAGACCTGCTCTGCCGCCTGACCGGGGCCGAGGCGGCACTGGTGGTCAACAACAACGCTGGGGCGGTGTTGTTGTCCCTGACCGCCCTGGCCAAGGGGAGGGAGGTCATCATCTCCCGTGGCCAGCTCATCGAAATCGGCGGCGGCTTCCGCATCCCGGAGGTGATGGCCCAGAGCGGCGCCCGGCTGGTGGAGGTGGGCAGCACCAATCGCACCTACGGGCGAGACTTTGCAGCCGCCATTGGCCCGGCCACGGCGCTGCTGCTGGTGGCGCACCACTCCAACTTCCAGATCAGCGGCTTCACCGAGGACGTGACGCTGGACGAACTGGTGGCCCTGGGGCGCGAGCACGGCCTGCCCGTGGTGAACGATCTGGGCAGCGGCACGCTGCTGGACACCTCGGCCTTTGGTCTGGCCGCCGAGCCCACCGTGCAGCAGAGCGTGGCCGCCGGCGCGTCGCTGACTACCTTCAGCGGCGACAAGCTGCTGGGCGGCCCCCAGGCCGGCATCATCGTCGGCCAGAAAGCGCTGCTGGAACGGCTGCGGCGCCACCCGCTGACGCGGGCGCTGCGGGTGGATAAGACCACGCTGGCGGGGTTGCAGGCCACGCTGCTGCATTACCTGCGCCAGGAAGCGGTGGCGGAAATCCCCGTGTGGCAGATGATCGCCGCTCCGCTGGAGGCCATTCGCGGCCGCGCTGAGGCCTGGGCGGCCCAACTGCAGGCGGTGGGTATTCCGGCGACGACACGAGTGGCGCACTCCACCGTGGGCGGCGGCTCGCTGCCTGGCCAAATGCTGCCCACCGCCGTCGTGGCTCTGGAGCCGGCTTCCCCCGATGCGCTGGCGGCGCGCCTGCGGGCGCAGGAGCCACCCGTCATCGCCCGCATCGAAGCGAACCGCCTGCTGCTCGATCCCCGCACTGTGCTGCCGCAGGAAGACACCACGCTGCTGGCCGCCGTGCAAAGAGCCTGGCCGGAAACGCCATGACTCTCCAACCTCCAACCTCCGACTTCCAACCTCCAATCCATCTGGTGGGCCGGGTGATTCGGGCAGGGCAGGCGGCGGGGGAAGCCCTGGTTTCGCCGCAGCCCATCGGCTTCCTGGGCGGCGTGGACCCGGAGACGGGAATGGTGATCGAACCTGGGCATCCATTGGAGGGGCAGTGCATCGCCGGACGCGTCCTGGTCTTTCCTGGCGGCAAGGGCAGCACGGTGGGATCGTACACCATCCTGCGTCTGGCCCGCAGCGGCCATGCGCCGGCGGCGATGATCAATGCCCAGAGCGAGGCCATCGTAGCTGTGGGCGCCATCCTGGCCGACATCCCGATGGTAGACAACATTGACATAACGAAGATTCGTTCCGGCGATTGGGTGACGGTGGACGGCGAACAAGTGCAAGTCAGCCGAACTCCACCTTCCACTCTCTACCCTCCACCCTCCAACTTCCAACCTCCAAAGGAGGAGTTGCTTTTCCTGAAGCTGGGCGGGTCGCTGATCACCGACAAGACCCGCGAGGAGACAGCGCTGCCGGAGGCAATCAGCCGGCTGGCGGAGGAGGTGGCGGAGGCGCTGGCTGCTCGCCCCGCCTTGCGGCTGGTTCTGGGACATGGCAGCGGGTCCTTTGGGCACGTGGCCGGGGAGCGCTACGGCACACGCCGCGGTGTGCGCGATGCTGCGGATTGGCGGGGCTTTGCCGCGACGGCGGCGGCCGCCCAACGTCTCGACGGCTTGGTCACCGCGGCCTTCTGGCAGGCCGGCGTGCCCGTGTGGAGCATACAGCCTTCCGCCACGGCCCGCTGCCGCGATGGGGAACTGGTGGCCCTGGACTGGCGTCCTATGGCTGAAGCGTTGCAGCGTGGCCTGGTACCCCTGGTCTACGGCGACGTGGCCTTGGACGAGGTACGCGGCGGCACCATCATCTCCACCGAGGAGATCTTCGCCTGGCTGGCGCGCCGGCTGAAGCCCCATCGCCTCGTGCTGATCGGCGCCGTGCCGGGCGTGATGCGCTCTGACACCGACCAGGCTGGCGAGGCTCAGGTGGTTGCCGAGATCACTCCGCAGCAACTGGTGGGACTGGAAGCCATCTTGGGCGGCTCCCATGGCACGGACGTGACGGGCGGCATGCTGGCGAAGGTGCGGACGATGTGCGCACTGCTGGAGGAGTTGCCTGATCTGCAGGTGCGCTTGATTTCGGGTCAGGTGGCAGGGTTGTTGACCCGCGTGCTGTGCGATGCCAGCCTGGAAGTGGGCACCGTCATCCGATCTGGTGCGGTCTGATGGCGCGGTGAGCAGGCTTTGGATACTTGCCATATCCTACCGAAGGGACTATAATAGATGCGCTTCCGACGGTCAGAGCGTCGTTGAAAGACAATGGATGGATACGATATGAGAGGTTGTTCATGATCACTACGGTTGTGGGTGCTATTGGTGCTTTCATCTTGTTGAGTCTCATGCTTCTCGTCCACGAGCTGGGGCATTTCGTGGTGGCGAAGCGCAGTGGTGTTGTCGTTGAAGAGTTCGGCTTCGGTTATCCGCCGCGTCTGGCGACCCTGTTTCGCCGGGGTGGAACGGAATACACCATCAACGCCATCCCCTTGGGTGGCCTTGTACGGCTGAAAGGGGAAGATGATCCTGAGGGAGCGGGGAGTTTCGTTACTGCCCCCAAGCGAGTGCGCGTGGCTGTGCTGTTGGCCGGTGCGGGGATGAATCTCCTGCTGGCCGTCGTCATGTTCACGGCGGCCTTCACGGTGGGATACCCTGTGCTCCAGCATGGCGCGCGCATCACCGACGTGTTTGAAGGCACGGCTGCTGCCGAGGCTGGCCTGCAGGCTGGTGACATCGTCACACAGATTGATGACCAGATCTTGTATGGCATGGATGATTTGAGTTCCTACGTGAAAGCCCATCCCAACGAGGTCATCGAATTGGTGGTGCGCCGGCAGGAAGATCTCGTCTTTATCGAGGCCCAACCGCAGGTGAAGGAGGGGGTGGGGCACCTGGGAGTGGGACTGAAGCCTGTGCTAGACATCCGTCGTTTCCCCTTGCATCAGGCTTTCCTGCAGGGTCTGAAGCTGACTGGCCAGTTCTTGTTGCTTACTCTGTCATTACCGCTACTGCTGCTACGGGGCGTTGTGTCCCTGGAAGAGGCGCGGCCGGTGGGGCCTGTGGGCATCATCCAACTGGCCAGCAGCGCGGCGCAGTACGTTATGGCCAGTGGCCGGTGGTTTGTCATCTTTCAATTAGGGGGCATACTGAACGCGGCGGTAGCGTTGACCAACCTGCTGCCATTGCCGGGACTCGACGGTGGCCGCTTGCTCTTCATCATCGCCGAGGCTATACGCGGAGAGCGGGTGGCTCCGGAGCGCGAAGGAGCTATTCACTTCATCGGCATGGTGCTCCTCGTTCTCCTGGCCATTTTCATCACCATTCAGGATATTGTGGTCGGAGTCCCTGTATTGGATTGGTCTCAGCTGGGGCTGTGAAGTCGGTGCACTGGTACAACGGGTGAAGCCTATGGAATGCAAGCGCTGCGGGGCTGAACTGGAAACGGGCCTCGCCATCTGCTCGGAGTGTGGAGCCCGCCAACGGCGTCGCCCCAAGCAGGTACGGTGTCGCCATTGCGGCAAGAAAGTCTCTTCACAACTCGTCGTCTGTTCTGCCTGTGGCCGTGAGTTAAAGCCGGCGCGCCTGCGGGGGTGGGGATGGTTGGCCCTGGGGCTTGTACTGGTCGCCAGCCTGGCACTGATCTTCAGCGGCCGCCTGAGGTTTGACTTGGTCGCTTTGCGGCAGCGCTCGGCCGATCGCCTGCGTGTCGCTGCTTCGTGGCTGGCAGAAGCGCCAGGCGTTGTGTTGCCTACCGTCATCTTGCCGCCGACGCCGACCCCGACGCCATCCCCCACACCAACAGCCACGCCGACGGACACGCCCCTAGTCACTGACACGCCCATACCCTCACCGACGCCGACGCCGTCGCCCAGCCTCCCTCCAACGCCCCTGTACCGCACGTACAAGGTGCAGCGCGGAGACACACCGGCCTACATCGCCAGCCAATTTGGCATCACCGCCGAAGAGCTGATGGCGGCCAACGGCATCACCAACCCCAGCGCCTTGCAGGTGGGACAGGAGCTTATCATCCCCCATCCGCCGACGGCGACGGCTACGCTCACCCCTACGTCCTTGCCCACGGCCACGCCTGAGCCAAGCCCTGCGATCACGCCCACGGCCGCCTCGCAGCCCACACCTACGGCCACGGCCAGGAGCACAGCCACCCCCGCGGCGGTCCTGGTGGCGGCACCCACGGCTACCCTCGCGCCTACCGCCACGCCTACGGCCCAACCTGTGGCGGCGGCAACAGAAGCGCGTACCTACACCGTCCAGTCGGGGGATTCGCCCGACAGCATCGCTCGTCGTTTCGGCATCACTGCCCAGGCGCTGATGGCGGCCAACGGCATCAGCGATCCGACCCGGCTGCGCGTGGGCCAGGAGTTGGTGATTCCTCCGGCCGGGGCCACACCGCCGCCTTTGCCCACGCCAACCCCGCGACCGGCCACGCCCACGCCGCAGCCCACGGCCACGCCGACAGTGGTGATACGTTTCCCGGCTCCTGAATTGACCAGTCCCAGCGATGGAACGCCCTATTCGGATACATCGGTCATCTGGCTGGAGTGGAACAGTGTAGGAGCGATGGCTCCGGATGAAGGATACGTCATCCATGTGGGCTACGTGGTCGCTGACGAGCAGACGGAATGGGTTCACGATCAGTTTGTGCAGGAAACGGCCTGGCGCGTGGAAGCGTGGCTGCATAGCCGGGCGCCGCAGGAGTCCCGGCGCTATCGCTGGTACGTGCAGGTCGTGCAGGTGAGCAGAGACGCGGCGGGGGACGTCCTTCGAGATGACGATGGGAAGATTGTTGGCCAGCCTGTCAGCCCCGAGAGCGAGCGCCTCACGTTCATCTGGCATTGAGTGAGGACAAGGCCTGTGACTGAGGAGCTTGGTCGCGTGTTGCTATCTCTGGTGGACGAAGGCCGGCCGCTGCGGCCGTCCATGCTCTATGCCTTGTCTGGCCTGGGACCAGACCAGTTGGCGGAAGTGCAAACGGCGTGGAAACGGGCCTCGACCGATCGCACGCGGGCCGTGCTGCGCGCCCTGGTGGAACTGACTGAGATCATGATAGACGCCGATTTCACTGCCCTGTTCCGCTGGTGGCTGGGCGACGAAGATGCCGAAGTGCGCCTTTTGGCCATCGAGGGCTTGTGGGAGGATGAGGATGTCGGGCTGGTGGGCTCCTTGCTGCGCTTGTTGAAGGACGATGACCAGCCCGCCGTACGGGCTGCGGCCGCCGCTTCGCTGGGGCGGTTTGTGCTCCTGGGAGAATTGGGCCAGATCAACGCTGCCGTGGGCGCCAGGGCCGAGCAGGCGCTGCTGGAAGCCTATTTCACCTTCGAAGAAGCGCTGGAGGTGCGGCGACGAGCGTTGGAGGCAGTGGCCTATTCCAGCGAGGCCGGCGTGAGCGATCTCATTGACGACGCATACCACGAAGGCGAGGAGGAGATGTGCCTCAGTGCTCTCTTGGCCATGGGGCGCAGCGCCGACCGGCGCTGGCGGCCCCTTCTCATCCAGGAATTGGACAACCCCTCGCCGGCCATGCGCTACGAGGCGGCGCAAGCCTGTGGTGAACTGGAATTGCGGGACGCGGTTCCCGCGCTGGCCCGTCTTATTGACGTTGAGGATGTTGAAGTGCGGGACATGGCCATCGAGGCTTTGGGGAAGATCGGAGGAGCAGGGGCGCGCCGCATATTGGGCGAATGCTGGGTTCGTGGCGATGATGTTTTGCAGGCAGTGGTCGAGGAAGCATTGCTACAGGCCTCCTGGCTTGGCGATGAGGAGCTGGAAGTCCTTGACGATTGGAGTCTGGCCGAGCCCTGGTAGGCGGGGGAAAGCGCTGTCCAGTGTAGGATGACCATGGTCCCAAACGTGCTTGTCTCGATACTCCTGCAGGTGGTCGCCCCAGTGATCCTCATCGCTGGGGCTGGTTATTTGTTCGGCTGGCGCACGCGGGCACAGATTCAGCCCATCTCCCGCCTGGCCTTCTACGTATTGATTCCCTCACTGGTCTTCAACTCCCTCAGCCGTTTGGAATGGCAGGGCGCCGGCGCGCAACAGATGGTCGTTTTTGCACTGTTGAGCATGACAGTGCAAGGTGTGTTGGCATGGCTGGTGGCCCGAGCACTGCGGTTGCAGCCGCCACTGAGCAACAGCTTTTTGCTGGTGGCTATGTTCACCAATTGCGGCAACTTTGGATTGCCGCTCAACCTCTTCGCTTTTGGCCAGGCCGGCATGGATAGGGCGTTGGTGTTCTTCGTGGTGAACGCCCTGCTGGTCAACAGCGTCGGTGTGTACATCGCTTCCAGGGGGCGAGCCGGGGTGCGGAAGGCGTTGCTCAACGTGCTGCGAACGCCGCTGCTGTGGGCGGGGCTGGCGGGCTTCCTGGTCAATCTCTGCGGACTGGCCCTGCCAGAACCGGTCGCAAAGGCTGTGGAACTTGCAGGTCAAGGCGCGGTGCCGGTGATGCTCCTCATCCTGGGGATGCAGTTGGCGCGCATCTCGCTCAACGAAAGCCGGCGAGCCATTGCCGTGGCCACGACTCTGAAGCTGGCTGTGGCCCCGTTGCTGGCCATAGGCCTGGCAGCGATCTTGGGAATGCAAGGATTAGCGCGCCAGGTGGGCATCATGGAGGCCAGCATGCCCACAGCGGTGACGGCGACCATCTTGGCCACGGAGTTCGATACTGCGCCGCGGTTCGCCGCTGGCGTGGTCTTTGTCTCTACTCTGCTCAGCCTGGTCAGCCTGACGCTGTTACTGGGCTGGCTGATGTGAGAGGTGCGGGGACTGTTCCCGCACCTGCGAGTGCCCACTACGGGGCCAGCGGGGTTTGCAGCATAGGCCGCAGCTCACGCGGAACGGCGATGATGAGCTCGTCTTCGGCAGTGCCCTCGAAGAGCAGCGCCCGTGCTCGCAGCCGCCCCATGGCCGTCTTCGTACGCTCCGCGTGATACTCCAGGTAGGGCGATTCCTCTAGATCGTGTCCGTGCCTGTCGGCGAAGGCCTGCCACTCCATGACTCCGCCGTGAGCCAACACGTCCCGCAGGGCCTCTTTCTCTTCTCCGCTCAGTCTGGAGACCACCTGCTCCAGGTGATACGGATCGGAGATCCACCCCATCAGGTAGTTCGCCAATTCTGCCTTCTTCAGCGTCGAAATGCCGGAGATGTTCAGCACGTGGCGGATGCCGACCATGTCCCCTTTGGTCAGCAGGTCAAAACAGTCGGCAAGGGTGGGATCAGGTGACAGCGCCTTCTTCTGACGTCGCTCGCGATATTCATTCGCTCTCCCTCGCCACCATTTGGGAAAGTCGGCGATGCGCTCGAGTAGCCGCAAGCGGTCCAGCAGGTCATCTATGATTTCGTCATCGGGGTTGATCTCCTGCGCCAGCTCCAGGCTGCGGCGGGCAGCCTCATAATCCTCCTCGGCGATGGCGATCTGGGCCATGGCTTTTTGATAGGCCACGAAGGCCAGGGGATGCCAGCGGCTGACGGTATGCAGCGGCTCCAGCCACTCCTTGGCCCCTTTGATGTCGTCTTTCCTCAATGTTTGAACGGCGCGGGAGGTGCGAGGAAAGGCGTACAGGGGGTCAATCGCCAGGGCTGTGTCCATGTATTCGTTGGCCCTGTCCATGTCGCCCCGGCGAGCGTATATGACGGCCAGGTTCTGGTATGCCTCCTTGGCCCGCGGCTCAAGGGCCAGCATGCGCCGATAGGCTTGCTCCGCCGTGTCGTGATCTCCCGCGCGTTGGGCCGTCAGCGCTTCCCCGTAGGCATCCCAGACTTCCTGCGCATAATCTGGCACGAACTCGTCGGAAATCTCCTGATGGACAAATTGCACTGGGCGTTGCTCTTCGTCCACCCACACCTCGAAGCTCGTATCGCTCGGAGCCCCACCGGCATCTATCAGACTCTTCAGGGCCAACATGCGATCTTCCATGTTGCCCCGTCGTCCCTGGCCGAACTGGCGTAGGGTTTCCAGGGCCTCGTCGGTACGCATGGCGGCGAGAAGAAAGATGGCTGGCTTTGTGGCGGTAGCGTCTTCGTAGAGCATCTTGCATGCAACGGTGGACAACAGAGGATAACGCTGCAGCAGCCGGTCCCAGGCTTTGTCATGTCGCCGCTCGCGCTTCTCATCGCGTATCATCAATTGCGCTATCTTCTCGATAACCTCTCGCGGTACCAGATCAGAGTAATGTAAGTAAGGATAGCGATCGGCGATGTGCAGACCAGGCTGCCTTCGGCGCGCCGCCTCGATGCTCTCTTCCAGGAGGGGATGATCCAGGCCCGATGATTGCGCCCGTTGCAGATGTCGTCCCGCTTCTGTCCAACGCCTCAGGTTGGCCGCTGCCACGCCCCAGTGGAAATAGGCCAGCGCGGGCAGAGGGCCATAGGCCCTTTCCGCCCGTTTCAGGAGGCGGTAGATGTCCTCATCATAGCCGAGCAGGCTCAAGCCCTCCACTTGCTTGAATGCATGGTCTGCGTTGTCTGGCAGCAGAGAGCGCAATCGTTCGCCGTAGGCACGAGCGCGCTGCTCATCGCCCAAGGTCAGGCTGTAGCGTATGGCGTTGCTCAGCGCGTGGATGTTGTCGGGGTCGCACTCCTGCAGCACTTGGGTGGCCAGAGCCAGCGCATTCTCATAGCGACCAAGATAGAAATACGCGGCGGCGGCGTTGTTCAGGGGCGGCGGCCAACCGGGTATCAGCCTGGCCGCTGCCCGCGAGTGTTTCAGGGCGTTTTCCCATTTCCCCTCCGCAAGGACCCACCGCCCTTCGTCAAGGCGATACCCGGCCTCGGCAGCGGTCTGTCGGTCAGGCAGATGGTACTGATCTTTCAGTTGTTGGCTGCTGGCTTCGTATTCTTCCTGCAGTTGCTGTACGCCGGCATAGGCTGGATGGTCGCGAGGCACAGCGCTCAACCATCGTTCCCGATGGCGGGCGGCGAAACTGTAGTAGCCTGCACCCATGTAGGCCATGGACAGGTTCAGATGGCCCTGTTCGTCGCTGGGATCAACGTCTGCACTGGTTTGCGCGTGGGCGATGGCCTCTTCGTGTTGGCCCAGAAAGCTGTGAGCTATGGACAACAGTGCGTGAATGCGAGAGAACTGTCCGTAACGTGGCAATTGGGGCCTCAGCAGATTGATGACCTCTTCCATCTGTTCCTGTTGGATCATCTCTTCCGCTTGAGCCAGCAGGGTTGTCAGGCTCTCTGGTGGCCTGAGCACTGGCCGTGGGCTGTGCCTGCTTCGGGAACGTTGTCTGCGGCTGCGTTTGGCCATGGTTTGCTCTCCTGGTGTTTCTCCTTGAGGATTTCTCCGCGCATCTGCCGAGATTATAGCATCATTTGGCGAATCTGTCGAAGCAGGAGAGGGAGCATCTTGCCCTCTGTGCTGGTTGATAACGCTGCACGGTACGCGCTTTTCACTTTGCGCAGCTTGGGGTATAATGAGCCAGGATTGCCGTGCTGGC
>JACKQG010003126.1_pt1 | contig 20692 bp, 15 predicted proteins | sample 8237621 | NCBI WGS metagenome assembly JACKQG01 (sample SAMN15677084, study PRJNA649215) | marine metagenome | biome: marine; feature: Black Sea; material: saline water; isolation source: suspended particulate matter (SPM) from the Black Sea western gyre | collected 2013-06-09/2013-06-10 | depth... | reverse complement strand
TCTCGGACAAATGCAAACCTCTTCCGCATGCCCGACTTGCGGCGGCGAAGGACAAACGATTGTAAACAAATGCGCGGCATGTGCCGGTAATGGAATAGTTAAAGGTGAAGAAATAATAAGTATTAATATACCGGCAGGCGTGGAAGACGGAATGCAGCTTTCGATGAGCGGTAAAGGCAATGCAGGTGCGCGAGATGGCGTTCCGGGAGATCTTATCATTTCAATCCAAGAGCAGGAGCATAAATATTTTGAAAGAGATGGCATTAACCTGTTATACGATGCATACATAAGCTTTACTGATGCTGCTCTTGGTTCAACCATTGATGTGCCTACAATAGATGGTAAAGCACGGATAAAAATTACTCCCGGCACCCAGGCGGGTAAAGTTCTCCGGCTAAAAAGCAAAGGGCTGCCTTCGCTGAATTCATACAGCACAGGAGACATACTGATAAATATAAATGTATGGACACCAAAAATCCTGACACGTGAAGAACGCGAAACACTTGAACGGTTAAGTCATTCTCCTAACTTTGAACCAAGCCCTACCGGAAAAGAAAAAAGCTTCTTCTCGAGGATGAAAGAATACTTTAGTAATTAACGCATTATTACAATATTTCGACATTCCAATAAAACACAAACTATGAATGTCCTGTTCGAGGCTCAAAATATAACAAAACAGTTTGCTAACCACAAAGCGCTTGATGAAGTCAGCATCTCCGTTCCGGGGCAGAGCATTTTTGGTCTGTTGGGTCCTAACGGTGCCGGGAAAACTACATTGATCAGGATTATTAATCAAATCACAGCACCTGATAATGGCAGATTGTTTTTTTGCGGTGAAAAGCTTCAATCCAGACATATTGAAAAAATAGGTTATCTTCCCGAAGAAAGAGGGCTTTATAAAAAAATGAAAGTTGGCGAGCAAGCATTGTATCTCGCAAGGCTTAAAGGACTTTCGAAAGCGGATGCGCTGAAAAAACTCAGGGAGTGGTTCGAGAAATTTGAAATTCAGGCATGGTGGAACAAAAAAGTGGAAGAGCTTTCAAAAGGAATGCAGCAAAAAGTTCAATTTATAGTAACTATAATCCACGAACCGGAATTATTGATATTTGATGAACCTTTCAGCGGTTTCGATCCCATAAACGTTAATCTCTTAAAAGATGAAATTCTCAGAATAAAAGAAAATGGAGGAACTATCATTTTTTCTACACACAACATGGCTTCGGTGGAAGAACTTTGTGACCACATCGCTCTGATTGACAAATCGAAAAAAATCCTTGAAGGAAGGGTGAAGGACATTAAAAAAGAATATAAATCCAATACTTATGAAATTAATTATACAAACCGGCAAAAGGACTTAATCGAAATTTTAAGTAATAATTTTAAAATAATTGAACAGGCAAAAGATGAAGACACTCTTAGTGCAAAGATCCGGATTATGAATGGTAAAAACCAAAATGATCTGCTCAGAGAACTTCTTCCGTATGTTTCTATTCACTCTTTTAATGAGATATTGCCTACTATGAACGATATATTTATTTCAAAGGTTAGGGAAAATGAATAAAATCATATTAATAATAAAGCGTGAATACCTGACCCGTGTTAAAAAGCGGTCGTTTATCATTATGACCATCCTGGGACCGATATTGATGGCTGCTTTGTTCATTGTTCCGGTTTATATAGCAGAGTTGGAAGGAGAAACAAAACTTGTCGGAATAATTGATGAAACCGGTTTATTTTATGATAAATTCAGGAGTACTGAAAATATTAAGTTCATAACACTTGACTCGGACCTGGAAACGGCGAAGCAGAATATTACAAACGAAGACCTGTACGCCATTTTATATATTCCAAAAACCGAGCTTAGTGTTCCTCAGTCGGGCATGTTGTATTCCGCAAAACAACCTAATATCGTTGTAAAAGGATACATAAAAAATATCATGCGCAAAGAAGTTGAAGCCTTAAAGCTCAGCGCTTCAGGTGTTGATCCCGATATTCTCAAATCAATAAAAACAAACATAAATCTTTTTACTATTAAGATGAGTGAAGGAGGCGAGGAAGAGAAAAGCTCTACTGAATTAAGTATGGCTGTTGGTTTTATTTGCGGTATTCTGATTTACATTTTTATTTTTATGTATGGTGCTCTGGTTATGAGGGGTGTTATCGAGGAAAAAACAAACAGGATTGTCGAAGTTATCGTTTCTTCTGTAAAACCTTTTCAGTTGATGATGGGTAAGATCGTTGGTGTGGCTATGGTCGGACTTACACAATTTGCACTCTGGGTGATTTTTACTTTAATAATTGTTTCAACATTTATGTCATTTTTTTCAGATGAAATATCGTCATATCAGTCTTCGCAATTAAAAATTCACAACGAGATGCTTCCTGTTGGTGTCAACGTCAATGGAGGTGAAATTCCTTCTGAAAATATCCAAAACACTCTGGAAGGAGGAGATATTAATGAATCGGTAATTTCTATTTTTGAATCCATCCAGTCAATAAATTTTGAAGTTGTTATCCTTTCTTTCCTGTTCTTTTTTATCGGAGGTTATTTTTTATATGGCGCTCTGTTTGCCGCAATCGGTTCTGCTGTAGATAGTGAAACCGATACCCAGCAATTTATGTTACCAATAACGGTCCCGTTAATTTTATCAATAGTATTGTCTCAATTTATAATGAATAACCCTGATGGACCTGCCGCATTCTGGCTTTCGATATTTCCACTTACATCGCCTGTAATTATGATGATAAGGATACCATTTGGAGTGCCTTATACCGATTTATACCTTTCTATTGTTTTAATGATTCTTGGATTTCTTGGTGCAACCTGGCTGGCTGGTAAAATATACCGGACAGGAATTTTGATGTACGGCAAAAAAATCAATTACAAAGAATTATGGAAGTGGATAACTTATAAGAATTAAGTTTATCAAAGCTTTGGATGTTTTTTTGTTGGTTTAACTTTTTTTGTTCAATGTTATTTCATTAAGTAGTGATGCTAAATCTCCTGTCAGTTCTTTTCTTGAATATTTATTTATGTTTTTTGCTTTATATTTCTTATCAAATTTATTTGATAAGAAATTCTTATAAAAGGTCAATATTTCAGATTTTATTTTTGCTTTTTCATTAAAATCGACGACTATCCCGGTTTTGCTTTCTTTTATTATCCTCGCCGCATCACCATCTTTAGGTCCGATACATAAAATCGGTCTGCCTGAATTCAGGTACTCAAACAATTTTCCGGTTAAAACCATCTTAGAATTGGGCGTATCATTTATTAGCAGTAATAATAGTTGTGATTTTCGCTGAATTTTTACGACCTCATCATGTGGAAGGTAGTCAGTTTTTCTTACGAATTGATCAATCTTAAACTTATTCATCGATTGGTCAACGGAATAGTCAACCTGTCCGATTAATTTAATTTCAAGGTCTTTTTTGAAATCCCGATTTTCAATAATTATTTCGTGCAATGCTTGCCAGAGGATTTCGGGATTGCGTGTCTTAACCATAGAACCAATATGCGATATTGAAAATTTCATATCAAGTTCTAATTCATTTTGTCCTGTGTCGCTTTTATCAAAACCATTTGTAATAACAGAGTAGTTCCTTTGGTAAAGCCTGTTAAAATCATTAGCCATCGAAGGGCTTATTACCGTAATACTATCCGCAACACTTAATACTTCATGTTCAAGTTTGCGATGTTTTTTATCTGCATTTTTTGAAAGCATCAGGTCATGATAAAAATCAATATTTGTCCACGGATCACGAAAGTCGGCAAGCCAGGGAATATCCAGTTTTTTTTTCAATCCCAAAGCAATAAGATGCATGCTGTGTGGCGGACCAGTAGAAACAAGGACATCAACATGATTATTTTTTAAATAATCATTTAAGTATTTTATTGATGGCTTGATCCAGAATTTCCTTGCATCGGGAATAAACAAGTTCCCCCTGATCCAAACGGATATTTTTTCCAATAGCGATGGATTCTTTTTTTCAGATAAAAATCCTGCTTTGATTTTATCATCTTTTTTTCTCCCGACAAATCGTTTATATGCAGAATATGGTTCCCTGATTTTTGTCTTTAATACAGTAAGATTCTCAGGAATATCTTTTTCGAGAGAAATATCAAATGCAGGAACTTCAGGGTTTTCAGGTGTATATACAACAGGTTCCCACTCATATTCCCTTAAATACTTCACAAATTTTAACCAGCGCTGTACGCCGGCTCCACCACTTGGAGGCCAGTAATAGGTTATGATGAGGACTTTTTTCATTTTGATTTTCTGAAATAATTTCTTATCTCAAAAATACCATATCCAATTACTAAAAGTATTAGTAACAGAGACGATGCAAACGAAATCTTCTCCCCAATCCTGTAAACTTCCGGTTCAAATTTGAATTCAATTAGATGTTTGCCTGCCGGAACAATCATAGAGCGTAACACATAATCCGCCCTGAAATGAGGAGTTATTTTGCCGTCAATATAAGCATTCCATCCTTTTTCATAATATATTTCTGAAAATACTGCTAATTGGTCTTTATGGGTATTAACCTGGTATTTCAGATGATTCGGCTTGTATTCTATTAATTTTATAAAAGCAGTTGAATCAAAAACAGGTGAAAATCCCTCAAGGTATTTGTTAAACCTTTCATCGATAACGGCGGTTTTTTCAGGGTCAAAATCACTCAAAGTTTCAAGTTCTTCATCTGCATCCTTAACAAATTTTATTTCTTCAACAAACCATGCATTCTCAAGTGCCTGGAAATTTGGCATAACAGATGGTTTCCCGTTTTCATCCGGTTGAATAAAATATTTTGCGTTCAACATATTCAGCACATTCATATTAAATTTCCCTTTGATCTGATGATCATAAAGTTCCTGGTATCTCCTGAGTTTAGCGCCATGATAACCACCAATGGATTTATGAAAATATGATGTGCTTGCATCAGCAAAAGGATCAACTGTGAGATTGAGAACCCTGAAGTTAGGGTCAACATCTTTTAAAATAAATTCATCAGCGGCAGTTTTATGATAGGGCTTTTCAGTTTTTGATTTTCTGACAAAATTATCATTATTCAAATATCTTTTATCAATCGCCCACATATCCACTAAAATCAAAGCTATAACAATTATGTATGTATAACTTTTTTTCAGTTTGCCGTTTGAAAAAGCCCAAAGAACAATTCCTCCAATCAATATAAATATAAACGACCTGAAGGCATCTGCTTTTAAAATCGCTGCACGTGCTATTTCAACATTAAAATAAAAATCTGTTATTTGAGAGGCATATTTCGGGTTTGTGCTTTTTTGTTGTGCAATTGATTGTACTTCCTGGTCGCTGAGAAAATTAAAAAAAGTGTTCGGTAATAAAGCAAATAATAATGAAATGCCGGCAGTTATTATGAATGAGAGATAAAGCGGATTAATCCGGAATTGAAAAATATTTACTTTTTTCTTAATATTTGATGGATCTGTAAGAATTTGGTTCAATGCAATGAATGCCAATAACGGGATTGTTAATTCAGCAATGACCAGTGTCATTGAAACAGCCCTGAATTTGTTATAAACCGGAACATAATCCAGGAAAAAGTCGGTCAATGGCATAAAATTCTTACCCCAGGCCAGCATAATTGACAGTGCGGTCGCAGCAAGCAGCCACCATTTCATTCTTCCTTTAATTATGAATAACCCGTAAATAAACAGGAAAATAATTAAAGAGCCTGCATACACAGGTCCGGAAGTAAAAGGCTGGTTACCCCAGTACTGATTATTACCTGCTACATGTTGTTTATATTGATTATCAACATTTTTTAGGGCATATTCATTATCTCCTATAACACCTGTGGCACCTCCTTTAATATTAGGGATCATTAAAGAGAAAGTTTCTCCTTTCCCATAACTCCATTGAGTAACATAATCTTTATCCAACCCCGATGTCCTGTTTTCCTGTTCAGTCGATAATTCTGTTTTTCCACGGATTGTATATTTCCCATATTCATAAGTCGCCCATAAACTTGTGATATGAGTTAACACAGCTATTATGGCTGCGATTAGGACAACAGCCGTAGATTTAATAAATGGCAGATAGTTTTTTAATTTTATGGCATTAATTAGTTCTGCTATTCCAAAAATAAGAAGTATAAGAAAAAGATAATATGAGATTTGCGGATGCCCTGCCCGTATTTCAAGAGCAAGGAAAAGCAGTGTAAGAATACCACCCCAAATATATTTCCCCCTGTATGTCAGAATTACTCCGGCAAGTACCGGAGCCATATATCCTATAGCATGTGCTTTTGAGTTATGCCCTGCTTCAAGGATAATGAAAAAATATGAGGAGAACCCAAACGCAATTGCTCCGGCAATGCTCAACCACGGATCAATTCTAAGAACCAATAACAGAATATAGAATCCAAGCATGTAAAGGAAAACCAAACCGGCAGGATGAGGTAATCCGAGACGAAATATTTTATCGAAATATTTTACCAGATTGCCTTTATAATCAACCGATATCTGGTATGCAGGCATTCCTCCGAACATGGAGTTTGTCCATAAAGCTTCTTCTCCCGATTTTTCCCTGAAATCCACAACTTCCTTCGACATGCCTTTAAAACGGGTTATATCACCCTGTCTTAATTTTTTACCTTCAAGCAATGGATTGAGGTATGCCAGAGAGATAATGACAAATAAAATCACAGCAATAATGTAGGGTGCAATTCTTTTAAAAGATATATTACTCATTTTCCCCATTTTTTTTGTTTTCATTTTTTATTTCTTTAAAATCTATATACTCTCCAATATCATCGGTTATACTGTTTTTTCCCGGTGCATAATCAATACTTATTTCCCCCTCCTTTTTATTTTTTTCCTGATATTCTTTTTCCATTTTCTGCTGGGTTTTCCTGATAAAATATTTAGCCCATAAAGGAAAAATGTACCTTGCAATCAACCTGAAAAGGTAAAAAACAATAATTATTATGAGGATGGTTTTAAGTAATTGCATTTATTTTTGTTAATCCCATATTACTTATTTTACGACAAAATTAACTAAAATTCATAGAAAATAATTTAATACAAACGAAAAAAGGAGATAACATTACATTATCCCCTTTTCATATTCTCTTAAAGAGATTTTTAATTTCTGTTTATCTCTTATCAAGCTTTTCGTCAGATACTGATAATTTCTTACGTCCTTTTGCTCTTCTTCTTGCAAGTATTTTACGCCCGTTCTTAGTAGCCATTCTTGCCCTAAAACCATGCTTATTAGCTCTTTTTCTGCGTGATGGTTGAAATGTCCTTTTCATCGTACTTTATTTTTTTGGAGTGCAAAAATAGAGTTTTTTTATTTATACACAAATTAATTATAAAAATTATTTTAAAAAACCGATTCAAGACTTAATTTGAAAGTCCATATCCGATAATTTTTTTTCGTAATATTGCACCCTCAATTTTCAAAAAAAATAAAGTTCGGACAATCAATAAATAAGCATTAAAATACTTTAATCATGTCAAAATTAAAAAACAAACACGTTTATACATTTGGAAATAAAAAAGCTGAAGGTAATGCTTCTATGAAAAATTTACTTGGCGGAAAAGGCGCCAACCTTGCAGAAATGAATTTAATAGGAATACCTGTTCCTCCGGGATTTACCATTACAACAGAGGTTTGTACATTATATTACCAGGAAGGAAAAGATAGAGTGGTTGAGTTGATAAAACCGGAAGTTGAAGAAGCTGTTAGGAATATTGAAAATATCATGGGTACTAAATTTAACGATAATGAAAACCCGTGTTTGCTTTCGGTACGTTCAGGATCCAGGGCTTCTATGCCGGGTATGATGGACACGGTTTTGAACCTCGGACTTAATGATAAGACTGTTGAAAGCATCGCTAAAAAATCAGGCAATGAAAGGTTTGCATGGGATTCATACAGAAGGTTTGTTCAGATGTATGGCGATGTTGTGCTCGAAATGAAACCGGAATCAAAAGAAGATATTGATCCGTTTGAAGAGATTATTGATATGATGAAAGAAGAAAAAGGTGTTGAACTTGATACCAAGCTAAGTACTGACGATCTTAAGGAATTAGTTAAAAGATTTAAAACAGCCGTAAAAGAAAAAACAGGAAAAGATTTTCCTAATGATCCGTGGGAACAACTCTGGGGCTCAATAATGGCTGTTTTTGGAAGCTGGATGAACGACCGTGCAATTTATTACAGAAAACTTAATGGAATTCCTGATGAATGGGGAACAGCCATTAACGTTCAGGCTATGGTATTCGGAAATATGGGCGAAGATTCGGGTACAGGTGTTGCATTTACAAGAGATGCTGCAACAGGAGAAGATATTTTTAACGGTGAATATTTAATCAATGCCCAGGGTGAAGATGTTGTTGCCGGAATTCGCACTCCACAGCAAATAACAAAGATCGGCTCCGAAAGATGGGCTGAGCTTGCAAAAGTTTCGGAGGAAGAAAGAAAAGAAAAGTTTCCATCACTCGAAGAAGTAATGCCGGAAGTTTATAAAGAACTCGATGAAATACAGCAAAAGCTCGAAGATCATTATAAAGATATACAAGACCTTGAGTTTACTATTCAGAATAATAAATTATGGTTATTGCAAACCAGGAATGGAAAGAGGACAGGAGCAGCCATGATAAAAATTGCAATGGATATGCTCAAAGAAGGTATGATAAATAAAAAGACAGCCTTAATGCGTGTTGAACCGAATAGACTTGATGAATTGCTTCATCCTGTATTTGATCAAGATGCTTTAGACAGTGGAAATGTTGTAGCAAAAGGTTTGCCTGCTTCACCGGGAGCTGCTACAGGACAAATCGTGTTTCATGCCGACGAAGCAGAAGAATGGGCTGATAAAAATAAAAAGGTGATCCTTGTCAGGATAGAGACTTCGCCGGAGGATTTAAAAGGGATGAATGTTGCCCAGGGTATCCTTACCGCCAGAGGTGGTATGACATCTCATGCTGCTGTAGTTGCACGCGGTATGGGCAAATGCTGTGTGTCCGGTGCCGCTTCAATTAAAATAGATTATAAACAAAGAACTTTAACCTGTGATGGAAACACCTTAAAAGAAGGTGATTGGCTTTCTTTGAACGGCTCAACCGGAGAAGTTTTTGAAGGTAAGATTAAAACCAAAGAACCTAAAATGGGCGGCGACTTTGGCGAATTGATGAAACTGGCTGAAGGAATTACAAAAATGTATGTAAGAGCCAATGCCGATACACCTTATGATGCTAAAGTTGCCCGTGATTTTGGCGCAAAAGGTATTGGTCTTTGCCGTACCGAACACATGTTCTTCGGTGAAGGCAAGATACAGGCGATGCGTGAAATGATACTTGCTGAAGACGAAGAGGGACGCAGAAAAGCATTGGATAAACTCCTGCCAATCCAGAGAGCAGACTTTGAAGGCATCTTTGAAGCAATGCACGATCTGCCTGTAACCATACGCTTGCTCGATCCTCCACTTCATGAGTTTGTTCCTCACGAAGAAAAGGAACAACAGGAAATGGCAGACCTGATGGGCATTTCTTTAAAAGAAGTTAAAGCCAAAGTAGAAGAATTATCGGAAGTTAACCCGATGCTGGGACACAGAGGCTGTCGTCTGGGAAACACGTATCCTGAGATTTCTGAAATGCAAAGCCGGGCTATAATTGAAGCGGCGCTCAATCTAAAAGCTAAGGGAATCAATGCAATTCCTGAAATTATGATACCACTTACAGGTACGCTCTCCGAAATGAAGATGCAGGAAGACATAGTAAGAAGCACTGCTGAAAAAGTTTTTAAAGAAAGAGGCGACAGGATTGATTATCTGGTTGGAACTATGATAGAGGTGCCAAGGGCTGCATTAACTGCAGATGAAATTGCTCAATCAGCCGAATTCTTCTCATTCGGAACCAATGACCTTACACAAATGACATTCGGTTATTCGAGAGATGATATTGGTAAATTCCTGCCTGTTTATCTTGATAAAAAAATCCTGAATATTGACCCGTTCCAGGTGTTGGATCAAACAGGAGTGGGACAACTTGTTGAAATGGCATGCAAAAAGGGAAAGAAAACCAGGAAAAATATCAAGTTGGGAATTTGTGGTGAGCATGGCGGCGAACCTTCATCAGTGGAGTTCTGCCACAGGGTTGGATTGGATTATGTAAGCTGTTCTCCGTACAGGGTTCCGATTGCACGACTTGCAGCAGCGCAAGCTGTAATAAGAGAAAAGGCGGAAAAGAAAGTCAAAAAGCAAGCTAAAAAGCAGAAGAAAGGTAAGAATTAACAAACGGATTCTTTATAAATACAAAGAGCAGTCTGATCTCAGACTGCTCTTTTTTTTATGAATTAGCTTCAAATAGTTTACCTGACAATGGATATTTTGCCAACATATTTCTCATTATTATTTATTTCTATCACATAAATATACACTCCGTTATCAACAATCTCATTATTGGAGTTTCTTCCATTCCATTCAATTTTATGTACAACTCCAGGAGCTTGTTTTACATTAGAAAAGATTGTTGTAATAATTGCACCTTGTATTCCATAAATTTTCGCCGAAACCAAAGCATCTTGAGCTAATGTATAATTAATTTTTAAACTACTATTATTTGGATTGTAAGGATTTGGAAATATATTTAAACTGCTGATCAGAGTATTATTATCGATAGATTGAGGCGTGGATATAAAATGTGGGTCGTCAGGAGTACCATTTAAACCAACTGTTCCATAATCATCCTCTGCGTATATATAATATTCTACTCCACTTTTATTTACAACACTTGCAGGTATTACTGCCTCATATTGATCTGCTTTAACAGTAGTCATATCAATAACTGTATATACCGGGTTACCACCTGGTTCTCTATATTTTACAGCAGCATATTCAACATAATTTGTTTGATCAGTAATTTCGGCAGAAATAAGTATATCTTGATTTAAAGGTGAATATGTAACCGGAGTATGAATAATTTGTGGTACTTCATTTGGGAAAACCGCTATTGAATAAGGCTCATTCTGAGGATTTATTGAAGGATCTGTTACAACATACTGACCATCTGTTGCACTAATGTAATACTCCACACCTGGTTCTACAACAACTGTTGCCTCTATATCAGCGGAATAAATATCACTTCCAAGATCACTCATTATAACATTCAAAAAACTTGTTTCACCTATAGTACGATAATAAAGAACCGCCTGTTGAACGAAAGGTTCTTCAGGGTCGGTAATAATTGCACTTATCGGAATACTAACATCAGCAGGTTGAGAAGTATAAGACAATTGAACGGTCTCAGGGGTTCTTTCTATTTCCGGAGCACTGCCCGGGTTAATAAATTGGAGGGACAATCCACCGGGATAACCATAAGAATCATCCTGGTTAAATCCATAAGTATAAAGACCAAATGGTGTAGTCTCATTATAAGCAGTATGTGAGCCTATTATAATTTCAGTACCTAAGCCGGAAAAATCTGATGTTCCAATTTGAACGAATAGGGCTGGGTCTAATAAATTACCATCTAAATATTGGCTGTTAACCCCCACTGTACCTAATGTAATGTTAGAATAATTCAAAATAAATCCGGAACTCGGAGTTGCGAAAGTATAGTTAGCTAAAAACTGATCATACGGAGGGATTATCATCATAAAAGGATCCCCATTATTTTCCGGATCCCATTCATTACTCATCGAATATTGAACAAGCAAAGCAGGTTGAGTGGTTTCAATTAATTTTGGCTCTTCAAAAATATCCTCATAAAAATCGCCAAAATTTAAAGTGGCGACAACGACTCCATCAACTGATAACTCTGTATTATCCTGGGAGGCGAGTATCCGAAACAAATCACCGTTTTGACGAAACTCTAAAGGGTATGTGATAAACGAAGTACCCCAGGTAGATATGGATGGTATTTGTTCAACAATAAAATCACAATATCCAACATTTGCATCCCAGGGGATATCTGCACATTTATTTCCTCCAAAAACAGCAACCGGTAAAGTTGATTGAATAATTGTTCCTGTTAAATCATTTCCTTCAATTGTAGTGCCCTGCACCTGATATGTTTCACCTTGATTCAAAGTAACCTGAAAAACATCACCGGGCAGGTGGCCGGAAGATGTATAATCCGAGACTGTAATAGTTATTATATTGTTATCATAAGGACTTACAACGGCAAACTGCGATTTACCCCAGGAACCTCTTGAAGTTTTTGGATATGACATTATTAAATAATTCGTTGAGAGTATATCAACCGGTAAAGCCAAATATGCATCACTTGTATATTGATATAAATTTAGTCCATATACGGTAACCTCTTCATCACTTGTAACATGAATTCCAAAATTTTGAATAGTCTCACTACCTGTTAACATGCAGGAAACAGGAAGGGTGATTCTTATAATATCACCTGGTGTTGAAATAAATGATTCAACAAAACTTACCCCGGGAATTTCTATTGTGCCATTAGCAGTTTCATCGCTTGTTATATCTAAATATAAATAAGGATACGATTCATGGTTTTGAGGCATACATAGCCAAAAATCAGTTCCTTTATTATCCAAATAAGTCTTACTATTCTTAAAATCAAAATTATTCGTCCAATTGTCAGGTTGTACAAGGTTACTTTTAACAATCTTTGGAAATAGAGTAGTTTTCAATTCTTGAATTTCATACTTAGACAAATTAGTATGAGAATTGTCTTTACAATTACATGTTGCATTTTGAGTAATTGTTTCATTTTGTGAAAAGCCGTTAAAAGAAAAACAAAAAACTGCAGAAAGCACCACAATAAAATATAAAGTTTTTCTTTTCGGGTGTAAAGTAATTTTTTTCATAATAAACCTCCGTTTTTGTTTAAATTAATTAATTTATTGATATTTTGGTCAGATGAATATCAGGTTGTAATAAATGTTTATACATCCAGTATATTCAATTCAGCTAAAATAGTATTAATAATTTTCATATGCAAGTTTTTATATAAATTATTTTTTTTATTTTTACAAAAATGTTTTAACAATCAAATATTATTATTAAAAAGCTTTTTTTTTATTCATTCTAAATTTCAAAAAAATCAATGCAATTTTTTGATTTTTACTACTTTTGCTTTTTTTTCAAAATTGTGAATATATAAAATCAAACATATACAAATATCACTATGGATTTAAAATCAAAATTACTTGAAGCAGTAAAAGCACATAAAAATATATTTGAAAATATCCAAAGGTCAGAAATGATCCGTGAAGCTGTTGACAATAAAGAAGCGATGATCGCTGAAAGCGGCGCACTTGCAAATTGGACTCCGGTAGAATCAACAGGCAGAAGCCCTAAGGATACGGTAATAGTTAAACGCTCCGAAAGTGAAGCCAATATTGACTGGACTTCACCAAACAATATTTCCATTGATGAAGAAACATTCAACATTGCTTTCGAAGAAGCCCTGGAATACATGGCGCAGAGGGATAAAATGTATGTAACCGACAGAGTTGTTGGCGCTGATGTTGATTATGCTCTCCCCGTTAAACTTGTAAGCTCTCACGCCCTGGGTGCACTATTTTCTGATAATATGTTCAGACCGGTTCCACAGGATATTGAAAAAAGCCGTTTCTATGGGAAAGATTTTTTTCTGTTACATCTTCCCTATAACAAGCTCAATGCTGAAAAATATAATGGAAGGTTGAGAAAGCTGCCGAATGGAAAAACCTCTGACATGATTGTTGCAATGGACTTTGACAGACGTATTGGCGTTATTGTCGGTTCGGCTTATGGCGGAAGTGTTAAAAAATTGATTTTCACCGTTATGAATTATTACCTTCCATTGGAAGGCATTCTGCCGTTGCATTGTTCAGCCAATGAAGGAGACAATGGAGAATCTGCTTTATTGTTGGGACTTTCGGGAACGGGTAAAACTTCGCTCTCTGCCGATCCAACCAGGGCGCTTCTCGGAGATGATGAACACGGCTGGAGCAATGTTGGAATAGCCAATTTTGAAAATGGCTGCTATGCTAAAATGATTAACATTCATCCCATAAAAGAAAAAGATATCTATGATGCCGTTATGCACAAGGATAATTACCTTAATCATGGTGCCATCATCGAAAATGCTATGATATATCCTGATGGTGTGTTAGATTATTTTGATGACAGGTTTACTCCTAATTCAAGAGCATCTTATCCATTGAGATATCTGAGGAATATTAAAAAATTTTCAACAGCAGGGCACCCAAAAACTATTTTATTCCTGACAGCCGATGCGTATGGAGTTCTTCCGCCGGTTTCACAATTGAGTCCCGACCAGGCAATGCTTTGGTTCATGATGGGATATACCAGTAAACTGGCTGGAACCGAAACCGGTGTTACCGAACCTCAGGCAACTTTCTCCAGGTTCTTTGGTCAGCCGTTTATGCCGGGCAAACCGGATGTTTATGCTTCTATGCTTGGAGAAAAGATGAAAAAATATAGTACTAAAGTATTTCTTATTAATACAGGATGGAGCGGAGGCCCTTATGGCATAGGCAGCAGGATTGATATTGACCTGACCAGGAAAATGGTTAATGCCGCTCTTAACGGCGACCTCGAAAATGTAGAATACGAATTTGACAAACTCTTTCACCTGAGTGTTCCGAAAGCTTGTCAGGGCGTTCCTCCTGAGATGCTGTTCGCAAAAAATACCTGGGCTGATAAAGACGCTTATAATGAGACAGCTATAAAGCTGGCTCAAAAATTTTCCAATGCCTTTGACAAAGCGTATGGCGGGCAAAATATTAAAGATAGTATTATTGCTCAATGTCCCGGAAAATAATTTGATGCTTATTACAATTTTTTATATTACATTTGCAAATTACTAATTTTTTATTTTTAAATTTAAATTTTGTTTTATTATGCCAACCGGTACAGTTAAATTTTTTTTAGAACAAAAAGGCTACGGTTTTATCCTTGATGATGACACAAATGAAGAAATCTTTGTACATGTGTCCGGCCTTATTGATAAAGTGAATCCAGAAGATAAAGTATCTTTTGAAGTAATCGAAGATAAACGCGGAAAAAAAGCTAATGAAGTAAAGAAGATATAAATGATTTTTGAATTCATTTTGCGAAGCTTCTCAATAAGGGAAGCTTTTTTTTTACCTGAATGCTTTGTATTTTTTTATTTTTTTCTTATATTGCGACAACTTTTTTTTAATGTCAATTTCAAATAATATAATAAAAATTTATCATTATGCAAACATACATTTTACTTACAAAGCTGTCTCCCGAAGTTTCGAGACAAATGAAAGACCGTGAAAAACTGGGACATAACTGGTTCGAACAGGTAAAAGAAAAATGCCCGGATGTAAAATTCATTGCGCATTATGCAATTTTAGGTCAATACGACTTTATTGATATCTATGAAGCGCCGGATGCTGAAACCGCGGCTAAGGTTTCTATCATAAGCCAGGCTAACGGGGCTTTTCATGCAGAAAGTCTCGCTGCCATCCCGTACAAACGGTTTTTGGAATTAACGGAGGAGATTTAATTTCAGGCAACCTCCAAACTAACCTCTTAGCGGTTTTGAACCGCTTAGAGGTTACTCAAAGCAATAGCTATCCTGAACCATACACTATATCGTTCAGATGATCGGTTAATATCTTTTTTTATTTGTTCCATTGAAACGAATTTCCAGTCGTTAACCTCATCATGGTTGATTTTAGGTTCATCATCGTAACGTCCAACAAAAACATGGTCGAATTCATATTCTGTTAATCCCTGTCCCGCATAATAATTAGAGACTGTAATTTACTCCGAAAGCTTTCGGAGTAAATTTAAACTTAGTAGAACCTGCCTGCACAGGCAGGGATATACCTCAATCCTTTTTGAAAGAATTGATTATTTGCTAATTTGCCTCAACCATGCTTTAAAAACCGGGTTGTCGACTTTATACAAATTATCCGCTTTGTGTATTAAGTCTTTTTTCATTAGTGCTTTCAAAATAGTATTAATAGAAGAACTTGCAGGAAGTTGGTATTTATTCCTTGTTTCTTCGGAAAAAAGTTCAGCCCTATCATCCGGTATTGCTATAAGTGATAAAATCCTTCTTTGATTATTTTTTAATTGGTCAAAAATATGTTGGAATATCACCGACTGGCTATCAATTATTTTATTAAGCCACATATTCTTAAAATTGTCAACATCCTGATTTTCGCCGCTTCTAATCATATCAAATACAACCGAGGCAAAATACTGGGTAAAATGAGGGTGACATTCCGAAACCTGAAGTATATCGTCGATATTCTTATCTAATATTGGCATTTTCTGTTGCCCGAATTTCGATTTTATAAACTCAAAAAGGTCGTTGTATGATATTGGTTTGATATCCATTTTAACTGCAAACTCATAAAAAGGTGAATTAACTGAAGAAAATATATTTCTCATTAGCGATTGTTTACTTCCAAGAAAGATATATGACACATTTTCCTGTGTCTGAAATACAGAACGCATCCAATTTATCATAAAGGGGTCAATTCTTTCAATTTCCTGAAATTCGTCAAAAGCAATACATATTGGTTGTAGTTTCTCCTTTGCAAGCAATTTTGAATATTTTCGGCAAAAATTATCTGTTGAAAAAACATTATAAAGATCGAAATAAATCAACTTAATGTTAGTGAGTTCATTAAAAACCTTATGAATCAAAGACGATTTGCCATACCTTCTCGGAGAATATAACCAAACAGAATACCCGTCAGTTATAAATTGTTTATTGCGCATAATTATGCCACGCAAATATACGCCACGCATTTTTACGTGGCGCAAATATACGAAATATTGATATCAAATCTCTGTGTCAAAAAAATAAATCAAAAAAAACTTGACAAACCTATTTTAATTATATTATCTTTGACCGACCGTTCAGTCATAATAATTACTGAATTACTGAATTATTGAATTGTTGAATTATTATTTGATATTTTACAACACCTGAACACACAAACACTTTAACACTATAATAAATGTCACCACGTACAACAGAGCAATTTGAAGAAATCCGCGAATCCAGGAAAAAGCAAATAATGGATGTTGCATTGGAGCTTTTTTCCGAACATGGTTTTCATCAGGTATCAATAAATCAAATTGCAAAAGAAGCAGGAATATCAAAAGGTTTAATGTATAATTATTTTGAAAGCAAAGATGAACTTATTAAAACAATAATATATAAAGGAATTGATGAAATGTTAGATAATTTGGATCCTGATCATGATGGAATATTAGAACATCATGAATTAATAAATTATATTCATCTCACCTTTGAAAGTGTACGAAAGAATCAAAAATACTGGAAGTTATATTTTGCTTTAATGGTTCAGCCGCCTGTAATGAAACTTATTGAACCACATATTTCAGAACTTAAAAAACCGTTAGCAAGTATGATGTTGAATTATTTTGAAAAAAGAGGATATGAAGACCCGGCACTTGAAATGGGGGTTTTTAGCGGTTTAATAGCTGGAATAATCCAGAAATATGTTTATGCTCCGGAATACTTTCCTTTAGAAAAACTTGAAAAAAGAATAATAGAGATATACGATAAATAAAACTTAATAAAAATGAAAAATATAAAAATAATCAGTTATTTGTGTCTGTTATTGTTTTTAATAAACACAATGTTTAGCTATGCTCAAACCGGAACATTAACAGCAAAAGAAATAGTAGTTAAAGCCGATATTAAAAGCCGCGGCGAAACAAGTCAGGGCGAGATGTCGATGACGATTGTCAGACCAGGATGGGAACGCACCGTCTCGATGAAAAGTTGGTCGAAGGGAAATGATTACTTCCTGATCTATATTACAGCCCCTGCGAAAGAAAAGGGGCAGGTATTCCTGAAAAGAAAAAAAGAGATGTGGAACTGGGTTCCGTCAATCGAACGGATGATCAAGATCCCGCCTTCAATGATGATGCAATCGTGGATGGGTTCGGATTTTACAAATGATGACCTTGTTAAACAATCATCCATTGTTAAAGATTATGAACACACTCTTATTGGTGAAGAAACCATCAGGGATCAGGAGTGTTATAAAATTGAACTGATACCTTACCCGGATGCACCGGTTGTCTGGGGCAAGATAATTTCGTGGATCACAAAAGACGGATTTAATTTATGGAAATCGGAGTATTATGACGAAGATGAATTTCTTGTGAATATTGAAAATGCTTATGAAATAAAAAAGTTTGGCGACAGAAAATTACCGAGCCGAATGGAAATCATACCGGCTGATGAAGAAGGCAAAAAAACTGTTCTGGAATTCGACAGCATGGAGTTTAATAAACCTATTGATGATAGCTTTTTTACTCAGCAAAATATGAAACGAGTTAGATAAATTTTTGTAGCGTCATGCCGCGGCATGACGCTACAAAAATTCTACAATCAACAGAAATGAAAACCTACTTCAAATTAGCATGGCGGAATTTATGGAGAAACAAACGGAGAACGATAATTACCGTTGGTTCCATATTTTTCGGGGTTTTCTTTGCTGTTTTTATGTCTTCACTTCAAAAAGGGTCATTTGAAAACATGGTAGAGAATATGGTCAGGTTTTATTCGGGGTATATACAGATACAGCATAAAGAATTTAAAGAAAATCGCAGCCTGAACAATAGCTTTGAAGATAACGCCGAACTTAACAAACTAATTGAAGACAATAAATTAATTACTGAATTTACCCAGAGGGTTGAATCCTTTGCCCTGGCATCAACAGGTGAAAAGAGTTATGGCACTATGGTTTTTGGTATAATCCCTGAACAGGAAGAAAATATCTCAGGAATTTCTAAATGGATAAAAAAGGGGACTTTCTTCTCCTCCGGTTCAAATGGTGTTTTAATAGGTAAAGAACTGGCTGCCAATCTGCATATTGAAGTTAAGGATACATTAATTTTATTAGGTCAAGGGTACCATGGTGTAACCGCAGCAGGTATGTACCCGGTTATTGGAATACTTGACTTTCCGCTGGCTGAAATGAATAAACAAATTGTTTATATGGAAATAAACAATTGCCGTGAGTTGTATTCTATTCCGGGTCGCTCCACTTCAATGATTTTAATGGTAAAAAATGTTGATATAGTGCAGTCTGCTTTAAACGAGCTTCGACCTCAATTACATGAAGATCTTAAAATTTACGCATGGAACGAGATACAAAAAGAGTTAGACAATCTTATTAAAGGAAAACTGGCAAGTAGTAAAATAATCAAAGGAATATTATTCATGGTTATTGGTTTTGGTATCTGGGGAACTATTATTATGCTAATGGCAGAAAGAAAAAGGGAGTTAGGTATTATGATTGCCCTGGGTGTTAAAAAATTAAGAGTTATCCGGATAATAGCAATAGAATCTTTTTTTATCAGCATATTAGGTATTGTTGTTGGTTTTCTGGGGAGTCTGCCGCTGGTACTTTATTTTTATTTAAACCCGATCCATGTTGGTGGAGAAGTGGCGAAAACCTACGAACAAATGGGATTTGAGCCTGTACTAAAATTCAGTATTCATCCCGATATTTTTGTAAATCCGGCTATAACCGTATTTATTTTGTTTGCGGTTATTACAATTTATCCGGTCTGGTATATTTATAAACTTAAAACTGCAAATGCCTTACGAGCATAATGAGAAAGGTAATTATATATGAGTTCATACTTAATCAGATTTGTTTTATCAGTTCCTCTTACATAAATGTTGAGGATTGAAGTTAGTCAAACAAAATTATTTAGCCACCAGGGCACAATCCCGAAAGCTTTCGGGACAAAGGAATCACTAAGATATTTACAATGGAAAAATTAAATTTAAAAAGGTTTTCAATGACAGGCAAATAAATGAACTATGAATAATTTTAATATAGCATGGAGGAACTTATGGCGGAACTCAAGACGTAGTATTATTACAATGGCTTCGGTTTTTTTTGGTGTGATACTATCAACACTAATGACTTCTATGCAACATGGTTCGTACGATGCCATGATCGACAATGTGGTTAAATTCTATTCGGGATATGCACAGGTTTTTACTGAAGCCTACCACGAAAATAAAACCATAAACAACACTTTCGAACTAACTGACTCTATTTATAATATTGCAAAAGAAACTCCCCAGGTAACTAATATTGCTCCCCGCCTGGAATATTTCGCCCTGGCTTCTTCAGAAGAATTAACTAAAGGTGCTATGATAATCGGGATTGACCCTGAAAAAGAAAATAAAGTTACAGATGTGAAAAAATGGGTTGAGACCGGGCAATATTTGGAGCAAGGTGATAAAGGAGTTCTTATTGCAATAGATTTAGCTAATTATTTAAAAGTTAAAGTCGGTGATACATTAATATTATATGGACAGGGATATCATGGTGTTACATCTGCTGATTTATTTCCAATACGGGGCATATTAAATTTCCCAATGCCGGAGTTAAACAAACAATTAGTTTATATGGATCTGGCAACTTGCCAAAACTACTTCGGAGCTGATAATATGATTACTTCCCTTGTTATAATGGTCGAAGATCATTATGATCTGCCAAAGGCAATGCGGCATTTGAAGTCAAAGATTAAGTCCCCATTAATGGTAATGTCGTGGGATGAATTACAACCGGAACTTGTACAAATGATCGAGGCTGACCGGGCAGGTGGTGTCTTTATGAAATTGATCCTCTATATGGTTGTCGCCTTCGGAATTTTTGGCACAATC
>JACKQG010003077.1_pt1 | contig 20697 bp, 21 predicted proteins | sample 8237621 | NCBI WGS metagenome assembly JACKQG01 (sample SAMN15677084, study PRJNA649215) | marine metagenome | biome: marine; feature: Black Sea; material: saline water; isolation source: suspended particulate matter (SPM) from the Black Sea western gyre | collected 2013-06-09/2013-06-10 | depth... | reverse complement strand
TGGTGCTGGCGGTGGCTATTTGGCATTAACGCACCCGTGGCCATCGATGCTGCGTGGCATTTGGAGAGATAACGCGCGCTACCAAGAAACTTACTGGTCGCGTTTTCCTGGAAAATATTTTGCGGGCGATGGCGCCAAGCGCGATGAAGATGGCAACTTGTGGATATTGGGTCGCGTCGATGATGTCATGAATGTATCTGGCCACCGCTTGTCGACGATGGAAATTGAATCCTCATTGGTGGCGCATGATGCTGTTGCCGAGGCTGCGGTCATCGGCATGAGTCACGACTTAAAAGGCCAAGCACCTGTTGGTTTTGTAATTTTGCGTGGCACCCATCAACCGTCTGATGAGTTAGCACAAGAATTACGCTCTTTCGTTGCAACAGAAATCGGCGCGCTCGCCCGTCCAGAAAACGTTTACTTCACTCCTGAGTTGCCGAAAACAAGGTCGGGCAAGATAATGCGTCGCTTGTTACGCGATGTTGCGGAAGGCAAAGACATCGGCGACTTAACTACGCTTGCCGACCCTACTGTTCTCAAAGAACTTACGGCCGAATACAAGAAACGAAATAGCAAGTAGCCGCATTGCATTGATATTGTTAAAATAAAAATACAAGTGTTTTGGCAAGCGAGGTTTAATTCCTCCGCGGGTTCGCCACTGTAATGCCTAGAGCTAAGCCAGAAAACAAAACACATCCATCTTTAACTCTTTAATCCTGGGCGATAACCCCCAGAGGAGAAACATAAATGGCTAAGTTCATGCTTAGCTGCTTTGCTGCAGCAATCTTTAGTTGTGTTAGCGCAAGCGCACAAAATTTCAAACAAGAGATCAACCTATCTGGTCTCGGGATAGCCGGAGCCGATTGCAAACCGTTTGGCATTGCCTTTAACCCAACCAATAACTTGCTTTATGTAGCCGTATCGGGCAGCTTTGGCTCGAATAACAATGTGGTTGCGGTGATTGATCCGGTAACCGATTCAGTAATGACCAGCATTCCTGTTGGACTTTACCCTGAAGACATCGCATTTTCTGCAATAAGTGGAAATGGTGCAGTAACTAACTCTACTTCTGGTTCAGTTACCTTTTTTGATAACAGCAACAACGTTACCTCAACATTGCAGCTGCCCGACCCATTTGGCATTGGAAGCTGCTACCCATTTGGCATTACCTACTCTGCCGGTTACTACTATGTAGGCACTGTCGATGGTAGCGGAGAGGTGTATGTCATTGATGCTGTTACCGAACAATTAATGCCAGGCAAAACTATTTCTACCGGTTATAAATCGATTGGCCGAATGGTCGAATCTCAAACGGGACTTCTGATTTCTACGACTGCCTACAACGCAACATGGAGTGGCTCGACCGCGGGTGTTTATGGGTATCAGTCAAACGCTAGCTCTAGCAGGCACACTAACTATTTTAGCGCTGACAACATTGGTTCCTTTCCATCGGCAAGCGACATTACTATTGGTAGCACCGGAAAAATCTTCATGACAGGCATCGATTTTGACGGCAAGCTTTACGTAATTAACAATGATGGAACCCCGGCACGCGTAATCGATGCGCATGGGCACAATGGCTACGGCCTTGCTACCAGCCAAGACCAATCTGTAGTCGCACTATGCGAGCTAGCAACTGGCAGCATCGTATTGTTTGATGCGCACAATGAAGAATACTATAGTCAAATCTCATTTATTGGTATGGCCAATGACGCTGTTTTTGCAGCGGGCAAGCTTTATGTTACCGATCAATCAAATGAACGGGTTATGGTCTATGACCAGATTCCAACCTTTGTCGATCGTGGCGAACACTCTGGCGATTTAGATATCAGCAACTCTGCCCCTACAGCAGGCGACACAGTAAGTGTAAGTTTGCACGGAATTAACGGCAATGCGGTGTGGCTGGTTGGCGCTACTTCATATGGAGTAACCACGCATAATGGGGTTAGCTTTGATATCGGCCCATCTGTTTTCTTATATGGCACCGGTGCCAGCTCTTACCAAATGACACGAACTGTGCCCAATAACCCTGTGCTAGTCGGACGCCATTTTTACTTTCAAGGTGCATTTAGTGACGGCTTTGCGCTGAACACTACCGAGCCTGCCGTCCTAATTATCCAATAATTCAGAAAACACTACGACGACTCGCCATGCTGTAGATATGCGCAGTACACGAGTCGTCCTTTTGTTTTTGATAATTGCCGTAGGTGTTTCCTGTGGTGCTATCCCTCCCTATTCATCTGTTAACAAGCAAGCAGTAAAGGGATTTTATACTTTAAAGATAAAATCAGCGGCCGCATCTTCAAATGAAATGAGCGAGACTTCTATTAGCGCAGACAGCAGTACCGATATAAGTATTTACCAAACTTCTTCGGCTGCCATCGAACTCGAAAAAGTTTTAAGAGACCAAGTGTCTGTAGTTTTTGCAGTACACAAACGAGAATACACGATCGCTGAACTAGACAATTACTCAGTTAATGGCAATCAAATTCATGCCGGGGTACGCCGCTATTTCGGTGACCGTGCACTAACCGGCTTTATAGCGGCCGAGGGTATTTATACTATAAATTTTAACCATCCTGGTCTAAATATAGATTTTCAATCTGGTCCCGGCTGGGCGATTGGTGGTGGTTTAAACTTTGCGCTAAACGAAAGTTTATCTCTTGAAGCTTCGCTGTTTCATGAAACCATATGGCCGATGGCTAGTTATGCTAGTGGCAACACTTCACTGCCGTCAGATTTTGAACATGCATTTAATGGCGCCGTTGCCTACATTGGCCTCGGACTTCATTTCTAAATCGTTTATAGATTTTGGCTAGCTATTTCTCGCCGTAGACAATTGTCTTCTGGCAAGCAATAATTCCTAGAAAGTTAAACACTTCGTAATCGACGTGATGAATTTTTCTAATGCCGCCATTAGCAGCAGCAGCCATTATTGATGAATCTCCGAAAGCGAAAAGGCCAAGAAAAGATGTTACCGAGGAATCTCCGTGCACAACGGTACTTAGATCGCCAGCAAGATCATCGGCAGTTTCAAAAGAATTGCCAGGAACAGTTACGCTGGTAAAAAGGCCACCGGTAACAGGCGAACCAAATGCAACAGCACAGCTAGGGGTAAAAACAACTAATGACAATAGTAGTAGGGGAATGTATTTATTCATGCGACCATCATGTCGCTTATCACTGCGGCGACAATAAGATTATTTATACTCTGTCCCACATAGACCCAGTATTAAGGATCATATGCGCCAAAACAATTGGCCATAATTTACGACCGCCCACAATGTAAGAAACACCCATCACTAAGCCAATCAAGCCGACTGTGATTGACCGCTCAGAGAAGTCGTTTGAGTGCCTGAATCCGAAAATGAATGCCTGGGCAATGACCGCGAAAATCGTGGAAAACATGGTGCTTGAAAAGATACGCTCAATCCAGGTAATCAAAAATGCGCGGTCGAGCAACTCTTCTAGCATCGACTCTAACCACACGAACGGGATTATCATAAAGAATGTCAAGTAACTATCCTTTAAGCCAAACTTAGATGTGGCACTTTCTTCTGAAGTATCTGCTGTTAACCCGAAATCGAATTGGTCTTTAAGTATTTGAAAGGCAATCATCGTTGCCATAACGCAAGCTAAAGTAATAGCTGTTGCGACTAAAGTTGATTTATATTCGTGTCGCCTAGGGAGCACCAAGCCAAGATCGGCCCATGTGATTGAATGCGCCCTCATTCGCCAAGTGGCAAAGGCAAAGGCAGATAGTGACCACATTAAACCGTTTGCGATAAAGCCCAGCGAATCGAAATAAAATTCGCGGACGCCGAACATAATCGCGATGTAAATTATTAGCTCGACGAAAAAACCGAAGTTGGTCTTCATCGATCCGACCACACTGCTAATTCGTTACCGCTCGGCTCGGTGAAGTGGAAGCGACGTCCACCTGGGAACTCGAATGGTTGTTTTGTGGTGACTCCGCCTGCAGCCTCTACGCATCGCATAGTGTCTTCTAACTTATCGCTGTAAATCACCACCAATGCTGCTCCGTTGGCGGACTTTCCGGATAGCGGTGCTTGGAAAAAACCGCCGTCAATTCCGGAGGATGTGAAAGCCGTGTACTCGGTGCCGTAGTCGGTGAATTGCCACCCAAACACTTTGCTGAAAAAAACTTTAGTAGCGGCGATATCACTCGCTGGCATCTCGATGTAGTTTATTTGATGATGATTGCTCATTATCAGATTCTTTTAAATGAAAACTTTTCTTTTTCGAGCAACACGTTTGAGACTATCACATCAAGCAGCAATTTCACACGCCGTTCGAGATGCTCGCCCTCTTGGTAATCTGCTGGCGCAAAGTAATCGATGCGCCCGGCGTCCATTAATTTTTTACAGGTATCGAACGCTGACTGAACTTCTGGTTCGTAAACAGCTACCGCATATCCACCGTTGTTTTTGGTTACGGTCATGCTAGGCACGTCTGACAAACCATCGCCTAAATAAATCATGTTTTGAAATGGCACTGGGCGATCGTCTTCGGGCATGTAATCATTGATTGATTGATTGATATCGAGGATGCCTTTATTAATCCTAAACAGAAATTGAATTTTTGAAGTGTCGTTCACTACCACTGTTGGAAATTGAGCGACGCCGTCTCGGTCAAAGAAGTACTCTGATGCGAACATTTCTTTAAAGTGCTTACGTATTTCTACGCCATTCAAAATCTCTTTCATGCCAGCGGAAATGATGTAATGCTCAATGCGCACTTCACCTTTTGATATTTCGGCAACGTGTTTATTAACCCGCTCAAACCAACTTAGCACACCCGGGAAATATTCAATCCCGCTCGCAAGGCTGCGCAAAGCTTCTTTGTCGAGTGGCTTGTCGTGCGCTTCCATTTTTTCTTTTAGGAGTCGCATATAAGTTAGCATGGGGTCGGCACGATGCTTACGCGCTTCATCGGTGCATTTGTCCCAAAATTGCAGAGGGTCTTCGCCTAGCTCGGGAAGCACTGTGTACTCTTGCATTGGTTGTGGCGACAGAGTGCCATCAAAGTCGTAGACGATGGCGATGGTGTCTTGTTTGAAGAAAAGGCTCACCTTATCAACCGTTTATTTCGGCTGCGACCAACTTGCCAATCTCGTCGGTCGCATGCTCGCCGACTTCTAGAGAACGAATTCTTCCACTGGTCAATAACTCTGCCACCGCACCAGAAACCGCAGTCGCTGCATCTGCCTCGCCTAAATAGTCGAGCATCATCGACACCGCGTTAATCGTCGCAATCGGATTAGCGATGTTTTTACCAGCAGCCTGCGGAAACGAGCCATGCACCGATTCAAAAAGTGAGACATGCCCCGGGCGTAAATTCGCCGAAGCTGCGACCCCCATTCCGCCTTGCAACATCGCGCCTAAATCAGTAACAATATCGCCGAACAAGTTTGTGGTCACTGCTACATCAATCGATTCTGGTGATTCAATCATGCGCATACACGCCGCATCGACATACAAATGGCCAGTGGTCACACTCGGAAACTCTTTAGCCACCTCAGCGAACACCCGCGAATACAAATCTTGCGCGCGTACCGCATTCGCCTTGTCAATCAAAGTCAAATGCTTACGCGGACGCCCTGCCGCCACTTCAAACGCATATCTAATAATACGTTCGGTGCCCTTGTACGTGTAAAGCATCGCTTGTTGCGCTACTTCATCGACTGTATTTTTATTTTCGAATTGCGGTTTTTGCACATAGGCATCTTCGGTATTTTCACGCACGATAACCATGTCGATATCGTCAACGCCTTTACCTTTAAGTGGGCAAAACTTTTCGTCGAGCAAGTTAATCGGTCGCAAGTTCACCCATAGATCTAAATCCCAGCGCAACTTGCCGATAATGCCACGTTCGATCAAGCCAATCGGCGCGCGCGGATCGCCTATCGCGCCCAACAAAATCGCATCGCATGACTTAACATTTTCAAACGCATCGTCAGGGAATATTTCTTCGGTGGCTAACCAGTGCTCGGTACCGTAAGGCAACTCAAGCAAATCTATACCAAAACCAAACTTGTCGGCGCATGCATTTAGCACCCGCAAACCTTCGGCAACAACTTCTGGACCAATGCCGTCACCGGCAACTACTGCAATTTTATGTGTTTTCATTTTGTAGCTAGCGCAAACATGCCATGCTTATAAGAAACGATGTGTCCGACAAAGGCCGACGCGGCAACCGTTAGTGGTGATGCCAAGTAAAGTTGGCCAGGACCGGAACGTCCGGCGAAGTTTCGGTTAATCGCGCTGACTGTTACTTGCTCGGCAGTTTCAGAAACGCCATCGCCGCAACCAATACATGCGCCACAACCTGGTGGAATCAATTTCACCCCAACCGCGGCAAACAGTTTATCCCAACCCATCTTTTCGGCGTGGGCTTGCACATTATGCGAACCGTATTGAATGTAAAACTCGACACCCGCGGCGACCGACAAACCGGCATCTGCGGCCTCTTGGCATACTTGCGCGTAGTAAGCGAAGTCATCGACTTTACCGGCAGTGCACGAACCGCCATAAGCGATATCAATTTTCGTCTCGCCAATTTCGGAGATGTCGGCGCCATAAGTAGGATCGCCAGGAGTAGCGACCATCGGCTTGATTGCAGACAAATCAATTGTGTGGCGTCCGCCAGCATATTCGGCATCAGCGTCGGGCATCACAAAACTTGCACGAATTTCGTCGGCGTTTAACTCAGGACGCGCTTGCATAAACCACTCGACCAATTTTTCGTCGCCCTCGCAAATACCAGTTCGCGCAGTACATTCGGTTGCCATGTTACACAAGGTTGCGCGCTCATCAACCGACATTGACGCCATACCCGCCCCACCGAATTCCATTGAGCGATTAAGCGTGTCTTCGCGTTTTGCAAAAGTATCGAGTATGTGCAAAATCACATCTTTAGCCGTCACCCCATCACCCATCTCGCCAATCAAATCAAAGCGGATAGTCTCTGGCACCTTAACGAATGTAAAACCTGAGTAAATCAGCGCCGCGTATTCGGTAGAACCTACACCGTATGTCAAGGCGTTAGAAGCCCCGCCCATGCATGTATGTGAATCAGTCGCCTGAATAAAATCGCCAGGCTCAATAAATTCTTCGCGAGCTATTTGGTGGCAAATCCCGGGGCTAACGCCATCTTTCGCTTGATAATCGCGCACCCCAGTATGCTGCTGAAATTCGTTTTGCAAATCACGCAAGGTTTGGATTTGCTCTACAAATGGCGCAAAGCGTTTGACCGAGTCGGCGTAAAGTAAATGGTCTTCGAAGACGCCGAGCTTTTCTGGGTTTTGCACTTTATAATCATCGCCATACTCGGCGCGTAAAAACTCGTGCACTTGCGCGGTGGTAAATTCGTGAGAATATCCGCCATCGACGTGTGCCAAAACCGGATCGTTCGGCTTTACAAAAGCTCCATCGGCACCAGGGTTAAGCATTTTGGCTGCCACCATTTTTTCGGCCATGGTCATGCCACGTTTGCCTGTTTCATTAGCCGGCAAACTAATTTCGCTTGAGGCGACTTTATTAGAAAACGGAAACAAACCGCCGCATTCTAAAATCACTTTTGTAACAGCGTCGTACTTGGCAGTAAATTCGTCAAGCTCGATCGCCTCGCCATCTTGCAGCCGACTTAACATGGAATGGTCACCCATCAACTGTCCAAGGTTAATATTATTGCGTTCGTGAATCGGCGCAAAGCTAGCTGCGAACACATAACGCACACCACTAAAGCGTTCGCATTGCGCCGCAGTCTCGCGCGATGAACCTGTGCCTTTGCGGTAACCCGAAACGATGGCCTCGAACCCGCCATCGAGTAATTCGCGCGTGCCAATGACTCGTTTACCGTTTTCATCAAGCAGCCCAGCATAAGCATCTGTCGCAATATCTTCAGGGCGATGGCGAAAACAAACCCAAGCCGGAGTCATGACATCGGTATTGATGTCATCAAGCAGATCGTCAATCGACAAATCTTGCATCCGCAAATTCAAACCCTCGTGCAGCTGCTTGCGGATGAGCTCGAGGTCTTTAGTTAAAAACAGAATTCGCTTATCGGCAGACAAGCGAATTGATGACGGTGGCCATGATTCAGTCATGGCCCTATTTTACAGTATCGTCGGCAGCATTAAGGCACAATTGCCCAAACCGTGGACGACCGCGTTCAGCCCCAATGATTTACCCCATATGAACACATATCCCATGATTATCCCAGAGGCTAAATGCATCGGGTAAAACACGCCGAACTCATATACCGCCGAATGCAGCGCGACAAATAACAATGTACTAAGCATAACGGCAGCGTGTTTATTCATAACGCGCAAAAACGCGCCCATTACAATCACTCGATACACCCCTTCTTCGACGAATGGCGAGTAAAGTGCACGATTAATCAAAACGCCTATCATCTCTTCGCTTGAACTGAACAAATATAACGCCGCCATCGATAACACCACCAATAAGCTAGCGACCGCTAGCCGTCGATTCAGTCAGCCGGGCTGCGCGTATTCACTGAAAAAACTTGCTGACAGCAACGGCATGATTAAGCGCTGCCAGCTTAAGGCATAACCATAATGCACCAACGCCATATCGCTGGCGACCACGGCCACTGCCAACAATATCCATAGCAATGGGCGGCGATCTAATTTACTCTTAAATTCGTTCAACAACATAAACAGCCTCAATTTCTGAAGAACCGAAACGCGCGATACTCTCGCACTTAAAATCATCGCCGCACAAGTCGAACACTTGGTTTTCTGTAACCGAAAACGGCGGGCCCTCGCGCATTCCTTTTGGGTATTCAAAACTAATCAATAACCCGCGCGCGCCAGGCGGCAACACCTTTGCTAAGTGCGCGAAATACTTTACACGCAACTCTGGCGACAACGCCACTAAGGCCGCGCGATCGTACCACGCATCAACATCTTGGTCAGCAAACTCGAAGAAGTCGCTACAACGGATGTCTAAGTTTTCGTGTGCGGGCAAATCATCGACAGCCAATTCGGAAGCCTCGACGCCGATCACCTCGTGGCCTTGCTCAACTAACCACATCAAATCAAGCGTCTTGCCACACAACGGCACCAAAACACGACTGGCAGCATCTAAGCCTAAATGCTGCCAGTATTCAATCAAACGCGGGTTAACATCACTTAGATGCCATCCTGTACGGCCATCGGCCCAACGTTGTTTCCAGTAGTTAACTTGCAATGAGCTGCGCGCGATTAATTACGCTCGATAAGCATAGCAATGCCCTGGCCGCCGCCGATACATGCCGACGCCATTCCTAGAGACTTGCCACTACGCTCGAGTTGATGCATTAACGTTAGCACCAAACGCGAACCCGTTGCACCCAGTGGATGACCGATAGAAACCGCACCACCGTTAACGTTACACTTGTCGCGATCGAGTTCTAACACTTTTTCACAAGCCAAGTATTGCGCAGAGAAGGCTTCGTTGATTTCGACGTAATCGATATCACTAACCGCAACCCCGGCCTTCGCCGCAGCTTGCTTAATCGATTCAACCGGACCAATGCCCATGATCTCTGGCTCGCAACCGGTGATGCCCCAAGAACGAATCTTAGCGCGGACCTTCCAGCCCTCGGCGGCAGCGCGTTCTTCGGTAGTTATCAGTAACGCCGCCGCGCCATCCACAATGCCACTAGCGTTACCTGCAGTAACTGTTCCGTCTTTACCAAATGCCGGACGCAACTTAGCCAATCCTTCGAATGTAGTATCTGGACGAATGTGGTCGTCGGTATCGACAACCATTTCTTTGCGTCCCATCTTTACAGTGAGTGGCGCAATTTCTTCGGCGAACAATCCGCCCTTGACCGCTGCTGCTCCTAGCTGGTGCGAGCGGAACGCATACTCGTCTTGTTGTTCGCGAGTGATGCCATACTTAGTTGCTAGATTCTCGGCAGTTTGTGCCATAAAGAAACCAGAATAAGGATCCATCAAGGATTCGAACAGCGAATCTTCAATTTTTGGCGCGCCACCCAAGCGAAACCCTTTGCGTGCCCCGCGAATGATATGCGGCGCTTGCGACATGTTTTCCATGCCACCTGCAACAACCACTTCAGCATCGCCAGACAAAATCATCTGCGCACCTGAAACAATCGATTGAATGCCAGAACCGCACAAGCGGTTAACCGTAAGCGCCGGCACTTCATTAGCGATACCCGCTTTCAAACCTGAGTGCCGCGCGCCGTAAATGGCATCGGCTGAAGTTTGCATAGCGTTACCCATAATGACATGGTCGATCATTGCTGCATCTACACCGCCGCGCTCGAGCGTCGCTTTGATTGCGTGAGCACCTAAGTCATTGGCAGAAACAGAATTGAAAAGGCCGTAGCCGGGAGTGCCGACATACTCGGCCATCGCGGTGCGCGCACCACTTACGATTACTAATTGTTTTGACATTTGTCTAAGCGGCTATTCGCCGCTGAAATTGGGTTTACGTTTTTCAAGGAAAGCTTCGGCGCCTTCAACTTGGTCTTTGGTAGTGAACAACAAGCCGAAGGCATCGGACTCGAGATTTTCACCTTCGCTTTGACCTACTTCGAGGCCGCGGCGAATTACGTCGAGAGCAGCATTGATTGCAATGGGCCCGCGCTTGGCAATGGTTGTAGCCAATTTAGTAGTAACAGCTTTTAGGTCGTCGGCACTGGCAACTCTATTCACCACGCCAACACGCATTGCCTCTGCGGCAGAGTACATGTCGCCAGTCAAAACCCATTCGCGCGCGACACCCGCAGATGCCAAACGTGAAAGGCGTTGTGTGCCTCCGAAACCCGGAATTAAACCCAAGCTAACTTCTGGCAAACCAAGCATTGCACCTTCAACTGCCACGCGTAAGTGACAAGACATTGCTAACTCTAAGCCACCGCCAAGTGCGAAACCATTGATCATTGCAATCACCGGAATTGGCGCTGCCTCAATCATTGAAAACACTTCTTGACCTGATTGCGAGAGCGATCGGGCTTCGAGCGCTGACATGCCAACAAACTCAGAAATATCAGCACCTGCAACAAAAGCTTTGTCGCCAGCGCCAGTAATAACAATCGCTTTAACATCGTCGTATTCGAACAACTCTGGCAAACCTTCATTAAGTTCGCTAAGCACTTCAGCATTCAAAGCATTAAGTGCTTTCTCGCGCGAAATCGTCAACCAAGCAATACCATTGTCATCGACCTCAAGCTCGAGGCAGTTAAAAGTGTCGTCGCTCATAATTAAGCCTCGGTGCGAGTAACCATGCTTTCAATTACACATGGCTGCGTTGGCTTGTCGCCAGGCAAAGTTTGCACCGCGGCGACGGCATCAAGCGCATCTTCGCCAGCGATTAACTTGCCGAAAGCTGCGTACTGGTTATCTAAAAATTCGGCATCGGCATGACACACGAAGAATTGACAACTAGCAGAATCCACCATTTGTGAACGCGCCATGGAAAGAACTCCGCGTTTATGCGAGTACTCTTTTTCGGCAGTAAACTCGCCCTTAATATTACCATTAGGACCTGATCCCATACCGGTGCCGTCGGGGCATCCGCCTTGAATCATGAAACCTGGTATTACGCGGTGAAAAGTTTTACCGTTGTAAAAGCCATCGTTGACATACTTCAAAAAGTTTTCAACGGTTGCTGGAGCGATGTGTGGCCAGAACTCGAAAGTCATAGTGCCAACAGTTTTGCCGTCGACAGAAACTGTCATGTCAACTAAAGTTTGTGTGGTTGAAGTCATGTTTATTACTCGTAACGTTTGATGATGTGCCAGCCGAATGGGCTGTCTGTTTTACTGTAGTTTGAAATGCCGATTTCGCCGACATTTAATTTGAAGCCAATGTTGCCGAAGCCCGGGACCATTTGCCCGCGCGGGAACCATTGAATAGCGGACAAGCGCGCGCGAAGACCTTTAGCAGCCTCATCGAATTCGGCTTTAGCTTGCTCCATGGTTATTTCTTTTGAGTTAACTCTTTCCATTAACGCAGTTTGCAATTCCATGGCCTCTTTCTGAATCACGGCTGATGCTTCGTCGGCTTCGGCGTTGTGACGACCAGTATTCAACATCGCATAAGCGCCTTTAGGAGTCGCGTCTTTGCCACCTGGATCGTCTGTAAATTCGACTACCAAACTCGCGAAATCTTCGCCGGCTTGTGCGCGTTTAAGAACTTCGGCAGCCAATGCCTCAGCCTCTTCTTGGGTGCGAGTTGCAGAGGTGCGTGTGCCTTTGAAAGAAATCAAAATATGCTGAATACGAATGTACTCTGGCTCATCGCCAATATCTGGCAGTGGACGACGCACGACTTCATCAAACTGTGGCACTGTGCCCTCAACCACGCGGCATGTCTTCACCATCGCGTTTTGCGTAGGATTAGACGGCTCGCCCGACATCGGGTTTTGAGTAGTTTTAATGTCAGCCATTTGCTCTAACACCGCAACTCCGTTAACCATAATGCCAAATGATGTGTACTTGCCATCTAGGTTTTTTACTGACGGATTAAAGCTATCAGTAATGACAAAGTATTGACTAGAAGCAGAATCTGGATTTCCTCCGCGCGCCATAGACAAAACGCCATAACGGTGACGACGGTCGTGATCGGTAGAGAATTCAGCCTTAATATTTCCGTGAACACCTTTACCCGCACCGGTGTTGTCTGGTGATCCACCTTGAATCATGAAGTCGCGCAAGATGCGGTGATATTTGCGATTGTCGTACAAGCCCTCATCCGCGTAGCGCAAAAAATTACGCACGTGAATCGGTGCCGCTTCTGCCCACAACTCGAAGGTCATGGTACCAATTGGCTTGCCATCAATTTCGCAGTCCATTTCAAGGTAGTAATTCTTTAGCTGCTCGTCGCTGACCTTTGTAGCATCTTCGAAATGATGTGAGCCGCTAGCCACATTTACTGCAGGTTGTTGAACTGCGTCAACAACTGGTGACGGCGCCTCGACAAGTGTAAGAGGAGCATCGCTTGGCGGCTGGCAAGCAACCAACAACACAGGAGAAATTATCAGACTTAAGATTTTCATTTTATTAATTTAAATGCGCCAGTGATACCAAGACCACCGCTAACACAAAGTGAAGCAAGACCCATATCGACCTTGCGGCGTTGCATTTCGTGCAACAAAGTAACTACGATTCGCGCCCCAGTACAACCAATTGGATGACCAAGTGCAATCGCACCACCGTTTACGTTCAACAAGGACCTATCGATAGGCATTTCTTGCAAACATGATATTGCCTGTGCGGCAAAGGCCTCGTTTAACTCAAACAAACCGAAATCGTCAAAGGACCAACCATTACGCTCGAACAATTGCGCAGTCGCCGGCACTGGCCCCAAGCCCATGCGTTTTGGATCGGTGCCCACAGTCTGACAATCTACAAATTCAGCCATCGGCGTAATGCCACGGCGCTCGGCCTCGTCGGCGGCCATCATCACTATCGCCGCCGCGCCATCGGTAATGCCCGAAGCGTTACCAGGTGTAACCGTGCCATTTTCTTTAGCGAACACCCCTGGCAGCTTTGCCAACCCCTCAAGAGTAGTTTGTGGACGCATATGCTCATCGCGGTCAACCACGATATCGCCCTTGCGCGATTTGACCGTAACCGCGGCAATCTGTGAGTCAAAATAGCCATTAGCCCAAGCGGATTCGGCCTTTTTCTGCGAATCTAGAGCAAATTCATCTTGCTCAATGCGCGATATATTGCGCTCGGTAGCCAATAATTCGGCGGTGGCGCCCATCAACATATCAGATAGTGGGCATAAAAAACCATCGCGATACATGCTGTCGACAATTTTTGCATCGCCTAGCCTATATCCATCGCGCAGACCATCAAGCATATGCGGCACCATCGACATGTTCTCCATTCCGCCGGCCACAGCAATCTTTACCCGACCAAGACGGATATCATCCGCCGCTTGCTGCATAGTTTTTAGGCCTGAAGCACAAGCCATATTGGTTGTAAATGCAGTAGATGCCTCTGGTACTCCGCTATGCCAAGCCGCCTGACGCGCCGGATTTGGACGCGCTCCAGCTTGACGCGCCATGCCCAAAATGACTGTATCAACGTCTTCTGGAGACAAGCCTGCCTCGGAAAGAGCGTGCTTAATAGCGAATGTGGCCAATTCTGTGGCCGGCACACGATTAAAACTGCCGCCGAAGCGCCCAATCGGGGTTCGTACAGCACTAACTATGACAATGGGTGTTTCTGACATTTCGGCTTAACATGATAACTAAACTACGCCGATAGAGAGTAAAATATTCGCCCCTCAAGGCAGGATAGCCCTTAAAACAATGAGTGACAATTCACAAAATTCACCACTTGCGCAGCAACTCGAAGATACCTTCGGTCTCCGCAACCTCGAATACCGCCACAACCTAAGCAAAGAAGAACTCTTCCACGAGGCGATTGCTAACGACCGTGGCCGCGTCAGTCTCGATGGCGACGATAATGCACAAAAGGCATTTTCAACCAAGCTTGGCGTAAATGGTCCTTTGGTTTATTACACAGATCCAACTTGCACCGGCCGTCCGGTTAAAGACACATTTGGTGTTGCTTGGCCAGAGCTTGATGAAAAAGTTTGGTGGAAGCCTGACTTTCAAAAATTCGATCCTGAAAAATTCGAAGCCCTTACAGCGCGAGTAGTCGAACACCTTAACCAACGCGGCAAACACCTTTACGTTAAAGATGTTTACGCTGGCGCCGACCCATCATACGCGCGTCCTTACCGTCTGGTTTCTGAGTACGCCACTCACAGTTTCTTCTGCCACAACATGTTCATGCATGGCATCGAAGGTGTTAGCGACGAAGACGCAAAACGTTGGACAATGCTTAACGTTCCTTCTTACCACTGCGACCCAGAACGCGATGGCACCGTCGGCACTCGCCTTGCTTGTTTAGATTTCAAGAACAAAGTCGTCTTGGTACTTGGCCGCGCCGATTACTGCGGTGTAGTTAAAAAGTCTATGTTTACAGTAATGAATTACTTACTGCCAGAAATGGGCGACATGGGCATGCACTGTTCAGCAAACGTTGGCCCTGACAACGATGGCGCAATCCTATTCGGCCTCTCTGGCACGGGTAAAACCACACTTTCAGCCGATGCCAACCGTCAGCTAATTGGCGACGACGAGCACGCCTGGACCGAAATCGGTGTGTCAAACCTCGAAGGTGGTTGTTACGCAAAGCTAATTGATCTTAATAAAGAAGACGAGCCAGTAATCGCTGCTGCAATGTCGATGCCGGGTACGATTATCGAAAACGTACCATCGCTGCCTGGCAAAGAAATGTCAGAATGCGATCCGCAAGAACTCGACTTAACCGACAATTCGGTTACTGAAAACACTCGCTTCTCTTACCCGCTCGAAGCAAATCCAAATGTTGCTGAAGGCGCAAAGGGCCCGCACCCGCAAACTATTGTGCTGCTAACTGCCGACGCTTTCGGAGTGTTGCCACCGGTTTCAATTTTGTCACCGAAAGAAGTTATGTATCACTTTGTTTCTGGCTTTACTGCAAAGCTGGCAGGAACCGAAGTCGGTATCACCGAACCTGTCGCTGCATTCAGTGCTTGTTATGGTGCGCCGTTTATGTCACAACACCCAAGTGTTTACGCGCGTCTGCTAGCTGAAAAAATGCAGCAGCACGAAACACGTTGCATTTTGCTGAACACGGGTTGGGGCGGCGGCCCTTACGGTGTTGGCAAGCGTATTAGTATTGGCCACACTCGCGCATTACTCGACGCCGCGCTTTACGGCAAGCTCGACAATGTGCCGACTGAACAGCACGAAATCTTAGGTTTGACTATGCCTACCGAGTGCCCAGGCGTGCCAAGCGAAATTCTAAACCCGCGTAATACTTGGCAAGATAAAGAAGCCTACGATGTGGCGGCGAACAAGCTTGTAAAGATGTTCCAAGAGAATTACGACAACAAGAATTTTGCCGAGCTCGGAATCGACGCCGTAATGTAAAAGATGTGCTAGGCTAGGCTTATGCTTAGCTTACTCCTTCCCCTTTTACTTCAAGCATCAGCGCAATCGCAAGATTTAGCTGATGCTTATCTGTCTGACCACAATCTAAACGGCACTGCTGTTTTAACCAAAGAATTAGGTCATTCACAAACCGCAAACCGCAGCCTTTACGCGCGGCACATCGATGGCGTCCCTATTCGTGGCGAAGTCATAAAGGTGCTCGAATTTTTTGATGGCCAGACGATGGTGCTTGGTGTCGACTCTGATTATTCAGGCTTGCAAGCTGACGCGACTTTAAGTTCAGACCAAGCGTTGGCGATCGCGCTTAATGCACGTGCCGACGTTAAAGATGTCGAACCTACTTTCGGCAAAGGTGGTCTGCCGCATGCTGGTATTCGCACAGCCGAGTACAGCCGTTTAATGTGGGCTGACCGTGTGCTTATTTACGAAGTGCGGATGGCAGTTAATGGCGACGGCAACTGGCATGAAGATGTATTGGTTAATGCAACTACTGGCGAGATTGTTGATGTCAATGATTTACGTTTGGCGTGCTGTGCAATTGCAAACGGCAATGGCGATGTGTTTATTCCTAATCCATCACAAACGGCAAACAATCACAACTTTAACGATTCGAATGATTCAAATAGTGCAATCCCTAGCTCTGAATATTTCAATGTTACTTTACAAGGACTTGATGGCAGTGGTTACTTGCAAGGTCCACATTGTTCAACTTCGCCCACAGGTGGTCGCGCTTTTTCCTCTGCGCTTAACTTCAACTATTTGCGCGCCGATGACCGTTTCGAAGAAGTTGTTGTTTACTACGCAATGGACGAATTTCAGCGTTATTTGCAGTCTATTGGCCAAACCAACGCTAATAACCGCCAGCAAAAAGTTGATGTAAACGGCAGCAGCTGGGACAACTCTTGGTTTGACACTGGCAACCGTCAAATCACTTTCGGCTACGGTGGCGTTGACGATGGCGAAGACGCCGACATCATCATTCACGAATATGGCCATGGTTTGCATTACGACGTTCAAGGCAGTATCGGCAGCGGTCAAAACGGTGCCATGTCCGAAGGTTACGGCGATTATTTCGCAGCTAGCTTTTACGACGACGCGCTAGTCGGCGAATGGGATGCGGTGTCTTACACCGGTGGCAACGTTCATTACTTACGCCGTGTAGATGGCACCAAGCATTTCCCGAACAACCTCGTCAACCAAGTGCACTCAGATGGCGAGATTTGGTCGGCCGGATTATGGGACTTCCGCATGTCCGTTGGGCCAGAGATTGCCGACAACATTATTGTTGAAGCAATGGCACTGCAATCCTCCAACACCGGCATGGCATCAGCAGCAAATATGTTGTTAACTGCCGAACAACAACTGTATGGCGGCAAGTACGCCCCCTTCTTACATTGGTCAATGTCGCGTCGCGGGTTCTTCAATTTGCCAAACGGCACTTTCAACCTAGATCCACAAGACACTTCGCCAACTTCCGGCAACACAGTGCGACTTGACATCGACGCTTCTGGTTTTGGCGGCTCTAACTTTCAAGTAATCGTTTCGCGCCAACCTGGTGAATACCTAATTGGTGCACCACACAACGCGACGATCAATGTTGGCACCGACCTCCTAAACGCCTCGCTCAATTATGCTGCATTCAGCGGCACATTAAGTGGCAGCGGCACCGCAACTGTAAGCCTGCAAATACCAAGCGGTTTCACCAACCAAGAATTCACTTTCCAGGCTTTTATCCTTGATCAAAACAACAACATTACTGAGGTTTCTTTACCTTGTGGCGTGCGCGAAGGTATTCGCTAGTTGCGCAACTGCGCCGTCTGACGTAATCATCCCCTTATGAGTGGGCTGACCCGGAGAAGGCGCCCCCGTGCGGGGTGCAGGAGACGTTCAGGCTAAGTCGAATATTTTTACCACACGTTATGTGATGGATAAAAACTCGCCGCGTTCAGCATTGTCCTATTCATACACGCGGCAAGTTTACCCAACCTTAAACGTCGGCGTTGAATACATGCCGTCCTCGAATCGATATGCCCCCGTGGCAAACTGGCGCTTCTTAGAAGCAGACGGATGGCGACCAGCAATTGCCATCAGCACTAGTTCGGCATGGCCTTCATCTCTAGTTAGTGGCAACGCACATTTCTTAACGGTGGCCAATGGTTTAGGCAATGGATTTAGCGCGTACGTCGCAGCGGCTTATGCGCCCGATGGTGATTTATGGTACATGCCGGCAGGACTGAATTATCGCATCAGTGATGATTGGTCGAGCCGTTTAATGTATGACGGCGACAACTTACATCCTATTATCACTTATAACTTTCAAGATATCCGCACTAGTCTTATCTTGCTTGATGGAGAATCGCCAACGCTCTCGGTTTCGTACAGCTTTTAGTTATTGCACTATTTCTGCCAGTGAATTGGTGAGATTACCGCCACTTAGCGCTTGTGTAAACAAAGTCACTCCTGCCGCATTCGCAGGCACGGGTAAGGTTATTGATGCCACGCCCTGCCCATTTGCTTGCAGTCGTGCCAAGACACTAATCGGAGACGTCATATCTACGAAACCATACTGGGTATTTGTAGGGCCTGCACCGCTTAATGAATACCCAATCGTCACAAAGTCACCCGCCTGAGCTGAGCTAATTGAAAATGTAGCCTGCGCACCCGCCACAAGGTTGGATATCGTGTAAACCGCTGCGGTGTTAGAGCCAACAGCAATGTCGTCAATACCAATGCCATCGTCGTGGAAATATGCACCTTGATCTTCTTGCCCAAACATGATGTAAAACTGACCGCCGACATCAACACCATTATTCGCTAATTCGATACTCGTGAGGTTCTGCCAACTACTGTCATTGTAATCACGCCAGTCTAACAGCAATCTGTACCACCCCAAGCCGTCCTCTGAAATCCAGATGCCGTCTAAGCTGTCTCTTTCATCGTTAAAATTAATAATGCGTGCATTTAGCTCTAGCGAAGTCGCACCTTGGCCATCGACCCCCAAAACAAAGGCATTACTGTAATGATTGGTGTCTGCTGACCAAGTTTCTCGACCCAGCTCTAAGCAAAATTGACCGGTTGCCGGCGGATAGTAAATCGTGTTTTGCTGGCCGATGTTACACAAAGCTGTTGGATCTGGCTGCCAGGTTAAGCAGTCTACAGAGGTTGTCGCCATGTAGGGTTGAAGCACTCCGGCGGCCGTTTCAAAGCCCTCATTAAAAGGGGCAGAAAGGAAGGTCGTTGGCAAATTCACTGCCCAAGGAGTAGCCGGTTCAAAAGGGTCGTCATCAACAACTACATTGTCTACATACCATTGGTGGGCGTCTGTTCCGTAATAATGAAACGCCACAAGTACGGACGGCGCCCCGGCTGCTGCTGAAAGATCTGCATTTTCCCAAACTTGGTCACCAAATGCTAATGTGGTGTCGGTCCATGCTACAACCCACGTTACTCCGCCATCGACACTGTACTCAACTGTGGACACACCATCACCAGCACTTTGTGGATGGTTAGCCCGCCAAGTCGGATAAATCGTTTCCGTCATAAAATGCACGTGAGCCTCGCTAAGGGAGCTGAAGTCTAAGCTAGGTGTAACTAACAACGAATCAGCGGTCACGCTGTTTTGATCGTCAACCCATGCGCGCATAGTTGTACCAGGAAAAATAGTTGCGGCAGGTTGCCAACCATCGGCCCAGCTTGAGTTTAGGTTTATTTCGGACCATCCTGCTGGTGGAACGACGCCTAATGCAAAGCTTTCTTCAAGGACGGTAGTGGTTTGCGCAGTCAGGGGAGACACGCAACAAGTTAAGAGAACAGTACTTAATCGCATAATTGAGTATACCATAAAAAAATTCTCCCCCCATTGCGGGAGGGAGAATTTATGACTATCTCTGCTAAATTAGTTAATTAATTCAGCTAGTGAGTTAGTAAGGACGCCATTGTTTAGGCCCTGTGTGTACAGAGTAATACCAGCAGCATTTGCAGGAACTGTTACTGTCAAGCTAGCGTCGCCGTTAGCATCTGAAGTAAGAGTAGCAAGTGTGCTAATTGGTGGAGTCATGTCAACCATACCGTATGATGTACTGATTGGACCTGCACCTGTAAGCGAGTAACCAATAATACAGTTTGAGTTAGGAGCTGCGCCTGTAATACTGAATGTTACTGGGTAGCCTGCAGTCATTGGAGTAATAGCGTAAGTTAATCCGCCGCCACCGCCGCCTGATTGATCGTCGATTACAAAATTATCTACCCAGACTTCATGAGCCCAATCGCCCGAGAAGTGAATAGCAAGCATCATGCCGGTATGTCCAGCATGTGCTGAAATATCGATATCACGTGTCAGAACCACACCTTCATCTGCGGCACCAATGTCGTCAGTCCATAAAACCATCCAAGTGGCTCCACCGTCGTGGGATGCTTCAAGAGTAGTAACACCATTGCCGTATGAAGGATTTGAGTGGGCCATGTACGCCACCCAGTTTGTTTCAATGTCCATGTGGACATAAACTTCAGCCATACCCGTTAAGTCAAATATTGGAGTGACTAGCAGATTTTCAGCTTGACCATCTGCAGGACCGCCATCACCGTGCCATGCTCGGCCGAGACCGTCGGTGTTCCATGGCTCACTGAACATCGTGTTGCCGTTAAGGTTTTGTGTAGTCCAACCAGCCGGAGGCACTACGTT
>JACKQG010003125.1_pt1 | contig 20703 bp, 18 predicted proteins | sample 8237621 | NCBI WGS metagenome assembly JACKQG01 (sample SAMN15677084, study PRJNA649215) | marine metagenome | biome: marine; feature: Black Sea; material: saline water; isolation source: suspended particulate matter (SPM) from the Black Sea western gyre | collected 2013-06-09/2013-06-10 | depth... | reverse complement strand
TACTTTTAACTTACTATAGCAGTCCGTCTCCGCCCTGGCCCGACGTTCTAAACTGCTTTTTTACAGTCCTAAACTTTTCAAAAATGCCTGATTGTTCGGTTCTCTCCCTAAAAACTGCACAACCAAATCATATGGATTTTCCGTCCCTCCTTTTCCAAGGATGACCTTCCGAAATCGTTTCCCGATTTCAGGGTTCAAAATTCCTTCTTGCTCAAAGATGGAAAACATATCCTGAGCATACACCAGCGACCACAAATATCCGTAATAACTTGCACCATATCCATTCAAATGTCCAAAAGATGCCTGCATGTGCGTCCCTTCAAAATACGGATAAAGGGTAATCTCATTTTGCAGGCGTGCCACCAAATCTGTCGTAGTTTCACTTCCGCAGATATCAAATCCGTCATGAAGCGTAAAGTCCATAATTCCATAGTACACCTGCTGGAGAGCGTCATTCCCTGAATTTACATTTTTTGCTGCGAGCATTTTGTTTAGCAGTTCATCAGGGATGACCTTACCCGTCTTGTAATGACTAGCAAATAATGAAAGTGATTCCCGCTCCCACACCCAATTTTCGAGCATTTGGGAAGGTGCCTCGACAAAATCTCTTGCAACGGACGTACCGGCATAGGTCATAAATTGCGATTCTGTCAGCACGCCATGAAGCAGATGTCCGAACTCATGAAAGAATGTTTCTACATCATCGTGCGGTAGCAACGACGGTTCATCGCCCATGGATCGCGGAAAGTTACACACTAACGCTGTTGCAGGTTTTTGATAGCCGTCCGATGTTTGTTTCCCCATCACCACACTGAAAGCCGCCGCATGAGAGTACTTGTTTTGCCGTGGATAAAGGTCTAAATAAAACCGCCCGATCAACAAATCTGTGTTCGCCTCGAACACCTCATACATGGTAACATCTTCATGCCACACAGATGGGTTTTCCACTTGTTTGAAAACCACATCAAAGAGTTTTTGAGACACCGTAAACAATCCGTTTATGACATTAGACATTTCGAAATACTGCCGGACTTCTTCAGAATCAAGCTGATATTTTTCCTTAAGTAGTTTGGTTTCGTAGTAATATGATTCCCATGTTTCAATTACAGATTCCTGTTTCCCTGTATGTGCAGATTTTACCTTCAGCATTTCTGCATAATCTTGTTCAGCTTTTTCACGTAAGTCTATCTTCAGCCCATTCTCAAAGTCCCAAACAGTAATTGGATTTTTCACCATTCTATCTTCTGTACGGTACGCAGCGTAAGATGAATAACCCAGTTTTTCCGCCAATAAATTCCGATAGTGAATCATTGAATCCAGAATCGCAATGTTTTTGTCTGTAGCCCGATTTAAGTAAAGAAATCTCAATGCTTTCCTCGCGGAATCTGATTCGGCGTATTTCATAAACGGTTTATACGATGGATATGACAAATCGATAGCGTAGCGTCCGTCTGCTGTTTGATGTGATGTAATATACGATTCAGGAAGCCCAATCATGTGGCTGTTATCCACAAACAAGGTATCCAATGCCTGATTTTTATTTTTGTCAAATTCTGTTCCGATTGCAACCAATCGATTGCGAATTTTTCCCACGTCGTTGCGAATTGTTTCATCCAAACCAAATCCTGCACGTCGGAATTTCATTAACGTGTCGTCCAGATATTTCTTTTCCACACCGATTAGTAATTTGGCTTCCGGTGTTTGACTGTAAACGGTAACAGCATTGAACAGCATTTCATTACCATCCAGCTCATTGAGATATTGTTCTGCTATTTGACTTGCATCCAATCCTTCTTTTCGAATGTGTGGATCAGGATGAACATTCCCCATCAAATCAGCCGGACTCCAGATATTTTCAATCACATTATGTAATTCGTCGATGATTCGGAGAGTGTTATCGAAGGTTCTTCCTTCATCCGGAATTGCAGAAATTTTGCCAAGGATGTTTTTAACATCGCCGAGCATGTATTTGGTTGCTTCCGGGAAATCGCCTGCCATAATGGATGAGAATTCTATTGGATAAACTCTTTCTTCCAGAATTGGGTTTATATGTTCAACTTCAGTCAATTGTGGAGCGGTCTTCATCCCTGAAAACGCGTAAAATGCTATGAAAGCAATCATAGATATTGTGAATTTATTTTTCATGGTTTTTCCGTTTTTGAGTTATGTGCTATACAGTTTATTATAATTTGGAAATTGTTTGTTCGACGGTGTAGATAACAATCCCTGCTCCAACCAAATAAACGAAGGTGGACGTCCAACCTTTTAGGTATTTTGTCTTTTCAACATCGGCTTCGAGTTGATTATCTTCTATGTAATCGAAACGTTTTAAGGTTTGCCCAGATTTTTTACAATAATACATATCGCGATAATAGAATGGTATTTCAAATAAAGTGAGTGACCGCAATCCATTTTTTTGGGCTTTTTGTACCAACGGAGAAACACAGGGATTTGTTTTCGGTTTTCGCTCCGGTTCTTGCGCAAATATTCCGGTGGAAATGAAAAATGTCACTCCAAAAATAAGAAGTAATTTTGTCAAAAATGAACGCATATTACCAACAAAATACGAGTTTTGCTGTGAGGATTGGAAGTTCATCAATATCTAATTCAGGTCCGTAAACCTGCTGCCCCTGTAACCGCCACTGTTCCGGATCATAAAATTGATACATATAACCCATTTTGATATCGGCAGCTATCCATGAGAGCAAATAATAGCGGAATCCAATCATAGAAGAAAATCCAAACCAGTCTGATTTCATCGCGTCCATCGAAGCCAGAGCAATCGATCGATTCCCAAAACTGTCCAGAAGGTCATTCCAATCCTCTTGAGACTCATTCGAGCGTGTGTTAAGCATAATGGAACCACGAGACCAAATCGGCGCAACTGAGAAATTCCATTCCATGCGTTTTTTTGCGATGAAAAATGTTTCAAAAAATATCGATTGGTAAACAAAGCTGCGATAAAATATCGCTTCATTTTTAATTTTTCCAAAATCGTGTGAACTTCGGTTGGTGTATCCTATTCGTGTATTGTGGAATACTTGGTAAGACACTCCAAAGTCCAAAAGAATATTTTTTGTTAAGGTAGTTTGAAGCGGAAATTGCTCGTTATCTTCAATGCCCGTTAACGCAGGTTCATAAAATCCAACACCAAGGTCAACCATTAGGGATGGCTGGCTAATTATTTTCCCCGATAAAAGAAGAAGAACGGAAATGATTCGTATTATTCGCATTGATTGGTGATATTTATAGCGGTAATTTAGCAACATTGATTCATAATATGGATAAAGATTATGCATAGGATTAAGAGTGAAACTTGAAAGAATATTTTAATGAATGAGTAACCCCTAGAATTGACTAAATGATAAAATCCCATTCAACCATCAATCTGATATTCTTTTTCTTTCTGATAAATATTTTATTTGCGGATGTTAGTCATGTTATCGTATTTACCGATGGTTCGACGCAGGTGAGTCTCATCGACTCTATAACAACGGACTCTCTCTTTTATCAAAACTATGACACACAAGATTACCAAACCATTTCATTGAAAAACGTGTATTTTATTTATAATGATTTTCAGCGTCTATTTTATACAAGCCCTTCTTTTCACCGCAGATTAGATTTGCTTGAGGAACGTGGCGGACATTTAGTTACCAATTTACACGATACTCTGTATTACAATCGAATCCGGTTTGACAGGCAAATGATTCGTCCGGTGGCGTATCTTTACACTGAAACAGACTCACTCATTTCGGTTGAGTTTCTGAGCATCCATCACATTCGTTCAGACCTAAGCATCATGGAAACGTCCGTACGAAAAGGATTTTACTCAAGTTTGGGAGTATTTGCAACCGCCACCTTGTTCGACATACTCACTGGCTGGATTGATGCAACAAAAAATGTGCCTTTTCTTTCCATGGATTCCTTCCTCCATCTGGCGGCTACAACAAAAAACGAAGGGCTAGATATTGCTCCAAAATTCACACCAATTTCTATCGATAAAACAGGGACACAGTATTCATCTATGAATTTACTTATCCCACTTTCCACAATGGGCTGGATGGCCTACGACCTGTATTTTGACAGGCGAACGCATTATTTTGTACCGGAGAAAAGAACGGAACAATTTCCGCGTAGTATGAACTATTTCACACTGCGTAATTGGGTAAAAGAATATTGGATGGAAGCAAAACAAAATATCAATTTACAAAAATGACCTATAACGATAAATTGCTTGACATCCTCCGACAGGTGTAATTTTCGACCGTAATGAACCTTCAACTACTTCATCGATTTCCTCTTTTCTTAGTTTTCATTTGTCACATGACATTCATGTCTTGTGATAAACAAACACTTCCGCAAGAGCCGGATACAATACCACCGATTGCTACAATTATTTATCCGGTGGATGGCATGACCATCTCCGGGATTGTTCAAGTCCGAATTTCTGCGTCTGACAATGATAAGGTAGACATTATTGAATATTTCCTAAACGAAGAACTCCAAGGGACAGAAAACACATCTCCATTTATATTTACATGGAACACGCTTGAATTTGCCGACGATGAGTCCTATTATTTATCTGCAAAAGTGGTAGACCGTTCCGATAATTTTTATCAAACTGAACCTATTACGATTGTCATCAATAACTATGACAATGACGGGCCGGCGGGAGAGATTCTATATCCTGCCCCAAGCCTAACGGTGAGCGGAACCATCGATATCCTTGCTTATCCAACCGATGCTGATGCGGTGTTTGCTCAATTTCTCATCGACGATAGTTTACGGTTCACCGACAACACATTGAATATTGTGCAACCATGGAATGTAAACGTTTTTAGTTATGAATGGGATACATACGATGTTACCGATAACGAAACTCACAGTATCACCGTAGTCCTGGCTGATACTGCCGGGAATACAACAGCATTGTCTTCATGGATTTTTGTCAATAACCAAGTGGATTTAATTCCACCAATTGGGAATATCACAAGTCCGGCAGCCGGGCAGACCGTGCAGGGAACAATCGTAATCCAAGTGACCGCTACAGATAATGATGAAATCCTATTGGTGCAATGTTTCATCGATGGTGATTCTCTGAATACGGATTTCAGCGAGCCCTACCAATTTAACTGGAATACATGGGAGTACACTGAAGATACAGAACATATGATTTATGTTACTATTGAAGATTTAAGCGGGAATGTCGCCTCGGCTCCGCCTATCACAGTATTTGTGAACAACGAAGAAGATGAGGATATCACACCACCAACAGGAATTATCGTCAACCCGTCCGCTGGGCAAATTATACAAGGAACAATTCAAATCGAAGTCAGCGCTTATGATAACATAGAAATATCTCATGTGGAATTTTCCATTGATGGAGAAACAGTTTCTGCAGATTATTCTTTCCCTTATTATTATTTATGGAACACAGAAGAAGTAGAAGACGACCAAGAATACATTTTGGGTGCGACCGTTTACGATACGACCGGGAATTGGGCACCGGTTCAACCAATAACCATTTTAGTGGATAATCAAGATAATGTGTTTCCTGAGGGAACTATTATGTCTCCGTATGCAGGGCAAGTCGTACAAGGAGTAGTGAACATTGACATCCTTGCTACAGATAATGTTGCAGTTCAATATGTTGAAATTTATATCGACGGAGATTTAGTGAAGACCGATAATAGTATTCCTTACGGATACACGTGGAATACCACGGATGCTGAAGAAGATACCGGACATTCCATTACGGTCATCATCGAAGATAAAAACGGAAACCGTACAACCTTACCGCCAATCAGTGTTACCGTAAACAACCTGCCTGATACAGATACAACTCCGCCAATCATCAGTATCATGAACCCTCTTTCCGGACAAACTATCGGAGGAATTGTTGATATCCTAATCAATTCAACAGATAATGAATATGTTGATCACGTATCCATTTACATCGACGGCGTTCATATATCAACCATCACCGATAACCCTTATACGTATCAATGGGATACAAACGCACTGGAAAATAATTCTCAACACACTATCAACGCCGAAGCAACAGACGGATATAATAATACTTCACCCGCACAGCCTGTTTTAGTCACCATTTACAATGATTAAGGGCACTCTCAATACTATTGGTTTAGTTATACTTTCGGTGATGATTCTGCTCACTTGCGAAGGTCCTTATTTCATCGTTCCCAGGGAACCGGATACAACTCCGCCTTCAGCAACGATGATCAGCCCAGCAGATAAAGCTACATTATCCAATGATGTGTTGATTGAAATTCATGCCGAAGACGACGATGGAATTGACTCCGTAGAAATCTTTATTGACGAAATCATCGTGTCGGTGGTCATTGATTCCCCATACACCTACATTTGGTCTACATTAGATACACTTTTCCTGGAGGAAGATACGCTTATCGCAAGAGAAGATGATTATCACAGCATTACCTCCAGAACCATAGACCAATCTGAGAATCATCGATATACAGACCCCATCCTCATTTGGATTGACAACATCGATAATATCCCACCAACCGGCGAATTAATAGATTTATATTGGGGGAAAACTGTGTCAGGAATTGTACCCTTGGTTGTCGAAGCATCCGATAACAAAGGAATTCAATCTGTTACATTCATCCAAGACAATACAGTCTTATCCGTTGACCAATTTGAACCCTATTCCTTTGATTGGAATACGATTGAATTAGAGGATAAATACTACACCATAAGAGCTGTGATAGAAGATTTATCCGAAAACCGTACGACCGTCGGACCCATTCAAGTCATGGTGGATAATTTACCAAATTTAGACATCATCCCTCCGAATGTGGTTATAACGTATCCTGCAGCGGCACAGACAGTGACTGATGTAATTATTATCGCGGTTGAGGCAACCGACAATGATGCAATCAGTCATGTGGAGTTCTACATAAACGGGATATTTGTGATAACCGATTCTGAATTGCCTTATAGTTATTTATGGAATACATTGGATCCGATGTTAGCAACCGAAGATGCAGAGCATATTCTCCATGTCATTGCAGTAGACATCAGCGGAAACGCAGCCTCTCCCTCCCCGATTTCTGTTGTGGTGGACAATACAGAATCTGAACCGCCCGCCGTCGTAATCACAGAACCTCCCGCAGGTCAAACTGTGAGTGGTACTGTCCCAATCCGCGTTACGGCCACGGATAATTTTGCCATTTCTCATGTGGATTTCATCATCGACGACGAATTGCTTTACACCGATAATACATACCCATACCGCTATGATTGGAATACCATGACCACTACGGACGACACATGGCAAATCATCCAAGTCATTGCAGTGGATGTAAACAACATATCTTCCAATTCCAATCCTGTGAGTGTTTTTGTTGATAACATAGATGATATCCCTCCCACCGGGATGATTCTCAATCCATACGCCGGACAAACCGTGTCAGGGACTGTTGATATTCAGGTAAATGCCAACGATAATGATGGGATATATTCCGTCAGATTTTCCATCAATGGTGTTCATGTTTCAACAGCGAATCAATCACCTTATGAACATTCATGGGACACACACTCAGCTTTAGAGGACAACAATCACATTATCAGCATCCTCATCACAGACCTTTCGGGAAATACGACAGCCCTCGAACCCATAGCTGTTTTTGTTGATAACCATCCACAAGATGATGTAACACCACCAAATGCAGTAATCCTGAACCCAATCTCAGGACAAATCGTTAACGGAATTGTTTCCATCGAGGTCAATGCTTCAGACAACCTTGGAATATCAACGGTTGAATTTTCTATTAATCAAACTTTCGTCCACTCCGATGATATTTTTCCTTACGAATATGAATGGAACACCGTCACGTGGGGAGAGAACGGAGAGGTTATAATTCAGGCAAATGTTACGGATGTCTCCGGCAATTTCACCTCTTCCCAACCTGTCCTTGTTACTGTTGATAATATCTACCATGAAATACCGGAAGACATTCATGTAGAAATAACTCAACCAGGTATTATCAACATTATATGGTCTTCTTCGGTCGGCGCAGTTTATTATCGTCTGTATCGCAACGATATATTTTTAGTCCAAACAGATAACACAACCTATCAAGATACAAATATTTTACCAAATACTGATTACTGCTACACAGTTTCGGCAGTGAACAATTTCGAGATTGAATCTGATACGACTCCTCCCTCATGCGTCGAAGACCTCCTACCCGGGCCGTCAAACCTTATTGTAGCGGCTCTGAGTGATAATGAAATCAATATTTCATGGTCTGCTGTAACAGGAGCCGGTTCTTACAGAATTGACACTTTTGCAGAAGAACTTCTTATTACAGTTGAACTGACGTACACACATTCGGTCTTATCCGATGCGACTACATATTGTTACACGATTACGGCATTGGATTTGGATGGAGACCCCGGGCTCACGTCCAATGAAGTTTGTTCCACCACACACACAACCCTTATCGAGCCAACACTCAGCCTCGCCTCTGATGGCAGTTCCATAATCCTCTCCTGGACATCTGTTCCGACTGCTGTGGAATACCACATATACAGGGATGATGTTTTCTACTCTCAAACTTCGTCGGTTGAATTTACGGATTCATCCGTAGAACAGGGGACGGAGTTCTGCTACTCAGTCTTGGCAGCAAATGAATTCGGGACAGAAGGTCCTTTGTCGAATGAAGTTTGTGAAAGAATTATACTTCCCGCAACAACAATAGAAGCTGAAGCTGTATCCACGTCAAGCATTATAGTTTCATGGTCATCTGTAGAGGGTGCAATATCCTACATCCTTTACCGTAATGGAGCAATAATTGATTCAGATGCTACTTCACCTTATTCGGACTTTGGGCTTGACGATGGATCGCAATATTGCTACATCATACATGGAGTAGATTCTGATGGGGTTTCTGGTGAAACTTCCAATGAAGTTTGTTCCACCACACACACAACCCTTATCGAGCCAACACTCAGCCTCGCCTCTGATGGCAGTTCCATAATCCTCTCCTGGACATCTGTTCCGACTGCTGTGGAATACCACATATACAGGGATGATGTTTTCTACTCTCAAACTTCGTCGGTTGAATTTACGGATTCATCCGTAGAACAGGGGACGGAGTTCTGCTACTCAGTCTTGGCAGCAAATGAATTCGGGACAGAAGGTCCTTTGTCGAATGAAGTTTGTGAAAGAATCGCTGTGCCTCCGCCCTCAGATCTTACTACGACCGGTGGAGATCAATCAGTCTTTTTAAATTGGTCTGTAGTTGATGGTGCGGTTTCTTATAATGTCTATCTCAGCGGATCAGAATTGAGAGATTTGGAATTATTGGTGAATACGAATGATACATTCTATAACCATGAAGGATTGGAATTTGAGACTACGTATTGCTACGCAGTGGAATCTGTGGGTATTGATGAAATCGAAAACGTAGTTTCAACCGATGTATGTTCGACAACAAATCCTGAACTCGTACCTTTCCCGCCAACATCCCTGACAGCAACACAGGTCGATGGTGATGCACACTTAAACTGGACATCTTCCATCAGTGATAATGTGGATGTTCTCTTAATCTACAGAAATTCGCAGTACTTTGAATCTGTTGTTGCAGATGTTGAAAGTTATACCGACACAACTGTATCGAATGGAATTGAATACTGCTATTATCTTGTCGCTAGGACTGCAAATAACACCGATAGTGAGCCTTCAAATACGGAGTGTCTGACCATTGAATAGACCAAAATTTCTGATAACGTTTCAGTTTTGAGTAGGATACGTCTTTATTATTAACTAAAGCACTGGAGTACAATAATGAGCCACAGGTGAATTATTGTCAAATAACAATGATTCACGCTGTTCATCATTTTACTCCAATCTTAATTTTAGGAAAAAAACATTGACATCCCACCATAACTTAATGGTTACAATTTCTGAGTTTTTCACCTTGCTCGAATACTTGAAGCTGTGTAGTTTGAGTTGCTTTTCTATTAGAAATAAACAAAGACTAAGACCACAGAGGAAACTATGAGAATCAAAATAATTGTTACTTCCGCTCTAATATTCGCCACATTCGTACCCGCTCAAACAGATACAACAACATTTGTATTGCCGGATTCTTCCTTGATTGACACCGTTGTGACACTAAACCAAAACGAACTTTTCGATAATATAATGGATTCAGCCAATGTAATTCCGACAGATTCAGTCCTAATCGATACTTCATTAATATTAAATATTGAGGAGGAACTTGGTGATAACGTGATAGATACAACAATCGTCATAGACCCAAATACAGTAATCCCGGACAGTATTGTAAATTTAATCGAGCAGCCATTAGAACCTCAAACTAAGGACACTCTTGAAGTGGAAATATCTTCTGACCAAGGAGCACTTTTGATCTCTCTTCCGGTTGAGATACCTGCTGAGCAAATGGGACTGGACTATGGTTATAAAGGATTCCCGTGGGGTGCGCTCAAAGGACAGACTCCATATCTTCCTTACATGGATACACTAACTTTTTCCGATGACAGCACGAAGATATTCCTCACAGCATCTCTTGGGCAAGATGATGTAAAACTCACCTACGCATTTGCCGACAGCGGTTTTTGGAAAGTGGAAATTGATTACCTCCTCTCGTCATCAAACATTGATAACTATATTTCGGATTTTTTACGAATTGAAAAAGGGATTTATGAAATCTACGGACCTCCGAATTTTACTCATAAAGTTGAGGCCGGTCCTACCTCTGCATACACAAACCTCCTGAATATTAAGTATTCAAGAGCGTTTTATACCTCTACCTGGGATGCAACTCCCTGCAAAATTCAATTGATGTTAAACTCCATGGTTCAGGTTCCCACAACTCCATTACCCATTCTTGAAGGTCAAATAAGCATGTTTCGCCTCGTATACTACAATCCGGATTTCATGATTCATTTGAGTGACATTCCTGAACCGAAAACTCTCCCATCTATATTTGATCTGTATTAATTCGCAATTGTGAGACTGGTCGGTTTACTTATTCTGGTTCAATTGTCAACGTGCGTTCATCCCGAACGCATGATACGATACTACGAATACCATTCTCCTCCTTCAGAAACATTTGATGAGTGTAAACATCTGCTGACATCGCTTGGATACACGCTTGAAATCGCTGCAAAAGAAGATGGCATCCTTACGACAGATTTTCGACACGTCTCTAAAGATATTCGTCGCTATGACTACGCGATAGCCATTTTAGTTAAGGATGTCATTGAAGTTTACATCATTGCGAAACGACATATATTCAAACGTGGATCCGAAACATCAATCGGTAGCGATTTTATCACTGGGGCACAAACATCCGACACACTCCCCTATTCCATTCAAACCGAAATATTTCATGAAATTGAATTGGGAATGTTAATAAAAGGCTTCAATCGCTTTGAAAGATCGGATAAGAAAATAACTTCAACATTTTCAACATTTTCAGTTTCGTAATATTCAAAACTATGGGTAATTTCTAGTCATGAGTATTGACTTTGACAAGAAAGAAGAGCGGCAGAATTACTTAAATAAAAAGTTAGACGACCTTTTAGATGGTATAAATGATACGTATGGTAAAGCTCTTACGGATGAACTTGCATCCAGACTTGAAAATACAATTAAAGATTTTGACGAGGAAGTTCAATCTCTTCTAAGTAACTTGAAAGTAAACTCAGAAAAAAAAGAGGAACTTCTCGAACAAATAAAACAATCTCAGAATGATGAATCCAATTCAAAAGATAATAGTTCTGTTCAAGAACTAAGTGAATGGGAACGTCGTCTGGAATCAATAGAACATTAAATATTGAGGATAAAATGAACGTAAAAGACAAAATCATATTTGGGTTAATGATATTGCTGATAATCGGCGGAGGCTATATCCAATATACCTATACCGAAGCTGAAAAACACATGGTGGCTGTAGAAAAAATGATCAATACTCATGTGGATGAAGTAAATGATGAATTTCGAGAAGACCTTCGGAAATTGAATTTACAATTTATCGGACGCGGAAAACACGTACGTAAAGCGCAACAAGATATTATTGCTAATACTAAGTTAATTGGTAGAACCGCTGATTCTCTTGGAACAATGATAGAAGATGTTGCTTACGATTTGAGTGAACTTGAGCGAGATGTGAATAAACGATTTCTATCTGTGGAGCAAGATCTAAGGGACTTGCAGGATAGTTTTGATAGTGAACGCAGACGGAATACACGACGCTTTTCGGATATTGAGCAACAAGTTACCAGTCTCCAAAATGACCTGAACGAAATTGAAAGTCTGGAAGTAATCCAAAAAGCGAAAGCTAAGAAAAAAGAGGAATAATCTGATTATCATCTTTAAATACAAAAGGGCTGGAAACAGCTCTTTTGTATTTAATACCGGAAATAATTTAATTCCACTATTATAACTTCTTTCATTTTTCACCTGAAATTTAACCACTAAATTTGTCTTCTGCTTTGATCATATTTTTCAGGAATTTGGAGTAAACATTGAACATTATCGGAATCCGTAGGGAAGATAAAAATGAGTGGGAACGTCGCGTTCCGCTCATTCCAAACCATATACTGAACCTTTCAAACGATTACAATATTACAGCTCATGTGCAACCGTCTGAATTGCGCATTTTTAAAGATAAAGATTATAAAAGCGGCAATGCGATTATCAAAGAAAACCTTTCAGAAGCAAGCGTTGTCCTTGCCGTAAAGGAAATTCCAATCGAATTGTTTCAAAAAGACAAAACCTACATTTTCTTCTCACATACCATTAAAGGGCAAGACTACAATATGGATATGCTCCGCCGTATGATGAAACTAAAATGCAATCTCATAGACTATGAACGGATTGTGGATGATAAACACCAGCGATTAATCTTCTTCGGAAAATATGCCGGGTTAGCCGGTATGATTGAAACACTCTATGCTTACGGTCAAAAACTCAAACTACGGGGATATTCTACTCCATTGGAGAATGTCAAACAAGCCTACGAATATTCATCTGTTGAAGATGCCAAAGAACAACTTTCAGAATTAGCCGGTGAACTTCGTAAACAAGGTTTACCCAAAGAAATCGGACCGGTTGTCGTAGGGTTTGCAGGATACGGAAACGTATCTAAAGGTGCTCAGGAGATTTTCGACATCTTGCTACATAAAATACTCACTCCCGAAGAGTTGAAAGAACAGTACGATTCATTGACTTCAGAAGACGGCGTTCTTTATAAAGTTGTGTTCAAAGAAGAGCACATGGTTACTCCAATTGAGGGTGATTTTGAACTCATGGAATACTTTAACCATCCGGAACGCTACAAAGCTAATTTTCATACATGGCTGCCATACATCAATGTGTTGGTAAATTGTATTTATTGGACTGAAGATTATCCGCGACTCGTTACTAAAGAATATTTACAAAACCACCTTGAATGTCCGCTCTCTGTTATCGGAGATATCAGTTGTGATATTGACGGTTCGGTTGAAATTACTAAAAAGGCCACGTATCCCGATCACCCGACATTTACGTATCATTCCGACAAAAATCGATTCACCGACGAAACAACTGCAGACGGCGTAACCGTGATGGCAGTGGATAATCTTCCCTGTGAATTTCCGAAAGAATCCTCTACAGAATTTTCTAATGTGTTAAAAGATTTCATCCCTGAGGTTGTCGTCGCAGATTTTAATCTGTCCTTCGATGATCTCAAATTACCGCCCCCGATTAAAAAGGCGTTGATCCTTCATCGGGGAAAATTAACGAAGGACTACCAATACATGAACGAATTCCTAACTCAGGAGAACCAATGAAAAACATACTCGTACTCGGTGCCGGTCTGGTGAGCAGACCCGGAGTCCGATACATGCTGGAACAGGATAACCTGTTCGTCACTGTCGCATCCAGAACCGTCAGTAAAGCTGAAGCACTGGTTGAAGGATACAACAACGGTAAAGCAATTGAGCTGAACGTAAACAATGCTGATGAACTGGTCGCACTTATCAAATCTCACGATATTGTCATCAGTCTTTTACCGTGGATTCACCACGTAAAAGTCGCCGAACTTTGTCTGGAACATAATACACACATGGCGACGACTTCTTATGTTAGTGAAGGAATGAACGCCATCAACCAAGAAGTTAAGGATAAAGGGCTTCTCTTTTTGAATGAAATTGGTGTTGACCCAGGTATAGACCACATGTCAGCCATGAAAATTATTGACGAAATCCATGATGAAGGCGGCAAAATTCTGCATTTTTACTCCTATTGCGGCGGACTTCCTGCTCCGGATGATAACGACAATCCGTTTGGCTACAAATTTTCATGGAGTCCAAAAGGTGTGGTGCTGGCATCACGGAATTCTGCCAAATTTCTCGAAAATGGTGATGTTGTCGATATCGAAGGAAAAAACCTCTTTTTAAACTCCCGCGAAGAGAATGTTGAAGGACTGGGGATGTACGAAATCTATCCTAATCGTGATTCGCTTCCATACAAAGATATCTACGGTTTGAAAGACGCTCTAACCGTGATGCGCGGAACCTATCGCAATTTAGGCTGGTGCCGGACATTAAAAGCCATCGTGGATATCGGATTGGTTGATGATACCGTCCGCCCTGAACTCTGCTGTAAATCCTACAAAGCAGTCATGGAAACTCTGATTGGGAAATCTGACAACTTAAAACACGCCACAGCGAATAAATTAAATATCAACATTGATTCAGATGTCATTGAACGGTTTGAATGGTTGGGATTATTCTCTGATGATGTAGCACCGAATCGGGACAACTATCTGGACATTCTCAGCGATTTACTTCAAGAGAAACTATTCTTCAAAGAGGGTGAAAAGGATATGATTATCCTGCAACATAAATTCACGGTTGAGAATAAAGACGGATCACAGGATTTCATCACCTCTACGCTTATCGATTACGGGATTCCTCACGGGGATTCCTCCATGGCACGTACGGTGAGTTTGCCCCTCGCAATCGGTGTAACGATGATGGCGAACGGTAAGATCAATTTGACCGGAGTACAAATTCCGAATATGAAAGAGATCTATGAACCCGTACTGGATGAACTTGAGAATCTTAATATCAAAATGGTTGAAAAAAGAACTCCCATAAATTAACTGAATCCAAACCGAAAATAAAAAACCGTGCGGAAAATTCTGCACGGTTTTTTTATTACCCGTATAAATCGTGGAAGGTCATTCATCATTTTAGTTCGACTATTTTTTTGGAGTACAATAATGAGACGAAGTCGAAGCCAAAAAAAGCTATACAGACAAGAATGTCTATACTACGAAATAATTTTTGGACTGCTCCGCTCATCCCGATAGAAAACCGTTAAAACGGTTTTGCTTTATGGTTGCCTTCTAACCCACAGTTGAAACTGTGGGTTACTCTATGCTTCCATTCCCACCATTGCTTGCCCGCCGGTTTTTTGCGGGGGCGAATTATCCAGGTTAAGAAGGCGAAGACAGAAAATTATTATTTTCTCCCTATCCCACTCTCACAGGTTCACCCGCTTACTTTTGCGCCTTTTCCTTTATCCTTAAATGCACCATAGCCAAGTACAACGACCATAATCAGCAGCATCCAAATCGTGGCATAATTATACTGTGCTTTGGAATAATCAATAAGATCAACGAACCGTCCGATGAGCAGTGATATACGCCCCATCACGGCGAAACCGAACGAAGCACCAAAGCTGATCATCAGGAAGTAAATTCCCACTTTGGTTAATTTTCCAAAAGCACCTTTATGTTCCTTTGAAAAATAGAAATAAGCCAATCCGGCAATAGTTCCGACCAAGATCACAACGTTATTGAAAATACTGTTTCCGATGAGAGCAAAGAATGGGATATCCCCTCCAACAAACTGTACCGCTGATCCTTTGATCTGAGCAATAACATTTGAATTGAGGAATCCATACGCACGCAACCCTGCTGCCATACCTACGGTATAAGCGATTCCCCAGCGGGCAAACCAGCTCAATTTGGACGACACACTTAGGAGCATCATAATTCCAAGTGCAAATGGAAGAAGGTAGATTAAATGCATATCATGTCCTTTATCGATCCCTCCTGCCGGAAACACCGACGAAGTTAAGACATGAAGTCCATCGTAGATTTTGTACCAGAATGAATCTGCGCTGTACTCACTAGCCGGCCAAAGCCGTCCGAATAGGTTTGGTTGAATCTGTGTCCAAAAGAACATCGATGCCCAATATCCGGCAGAGACACCAACAAAAACATGCTCAGCCACTTTGTAAAACGGATTATCTTTGTAAAGATATGAAAAGATTGCGAGTGTTAAAAACACGGCAATCCAAGCTCCAAGAATTGTTCCGAAAGTCATAATTATCTCCTCCTGCCTTAATATTTTTTCTGACGTTGACGTTCAATAAAATACGCCGCATTTCCAAAAACTATGAACAGTACAATCACCAAATGGGCAATGGATTGTGCATCCATTCCGCTAGTGCCAATTCCGGGAACACCGACTAGTGCTTCATACTCTGCGGCTCCCGGCATACCTGCCAAAATACCTTTCACTTGTCCGCTTTGTACATAAGGCATGACTTCGTTCACCTGAATTGATGTTACACCGGTACTCATCGGAATTCCGGTCGGATCCGCGCCGTATTGCACCCATTCCACTGTTCCGGGATAGCCCGCCGATGCAGTAAAAATAAAGTCAAAATCAGCAAGTTTATTGACTCCTTTCATCATCGGAATATTGTCAGTTAAGGTTCCGCGGGCATCTGTGGAGTATAATTTCCGCATATTGCTCACGATTCCTTTCACAACGGCTTCATTCCCCGGACGGAACCCAAGCAGAACGTAATCTTCCCCTTCATTGAGATTAAACTCCCCAATTGCGATCTCGTCTATGGCTTCTTCCGCCATAAACTGTCCGTCTGGCCAGAGACATGTGATATATACTTTTTGTTCTTTTTTGAACAAATGCCGTAATACCGCATAGGTCATTGGATGAATTTCCGGTTTAGTACTGGGACCGTATTCAAATGAGACTAAAACTTTTGAGCCGGGTGGAAGTTTATCCATTGCATCGTAGGCAGTCTGAGTAGAATCTGTGGGGCGAATTGGTAGTCCAATCGGAAAATACAACGGAAGTAAAACGACCAACGCAATGATTAAAAATATCCATCGCCTGTCCATTTTCCCAATATTCAATATAAAATCTGTAATTTTTTTCATGATTTATTCTCCGATATACGATTTTTCAATTCCGAGGATGTACCGAATGGACGTAGCAAAAATACCAAGTCCAATCCCAATCATAATCGCACGTGCGCCGGCGACATTCGGATTGTAGTAAATCCACTCTTGCAGGGTGGGTAAATAAAATATTCCGGGCTGATCAACCGGCCAGCCGGAGAGCATCCCTGCGATGGTAACAATGACAATTCCTCCAAGTACAGTTCCGAAAGTTATTTTCTTGTTACCGAATTTCATGTTGACGGTAATCCCTGCGAACAGGATGAGAATGTACATCACAAACCACGACGAAATACTACTACCAAGTGGAACGCGCCCCAGCATGATGATGATGCCTGAAACCAATAGAAGCGTGGCTTCAAAGTTGCGGATGCGGAACGCACGGTACGACGCCGATGCAACAAAAAATGCCAGCAAGGCAAACATCGTTGCAGATAACGGCGTGAAAATAAATTCAAACATCCATTTGAAGAGAGTGCCTTTGCTTGTAACGTGCGCACCCCAAACTACAGACTCACTGCCTTTAATAACAAATCCTGCTAAAATTGCGAAGATAAATCCGCCAATGGCAAACAGGCTGTATCCCCATCCGCTTTGCTGTTTAAGGATTTTTCTTCCCTGCAATTTCAGCAAATTCAGCGCACCAAGGATGATGGCGAAACTTGCCAAAATATCATACCATTGTGTCGCATCGTCATTTACAAATGCTTCGATGGTCTCATTTTCTACAAACCAGCCAAACAGTGTCAAAAATCCGACGACGGCAACAATTAGAATCGGTATATGTCTTTTTAATATCATAGCTTTTCTCCTACTGTACCGTTAAAAAGTTAAGTACATCCCAGCCAATCCATCCAAGATCATGGAAAAGCCGTAAGATGACAGATAAAATAATGGCTACCGTAATTCCGGCTTTGAGCATATCCTGCCCTTTAACTCCGCCTAAAAGTTCGGGTTTTTGCGACAAATACGCACTGGCAGCGAAAAACTCCTCACCGATTAGTGTGTAATCGCACGCGGTCACAAAAAACGGAATCTGTGCCTGTGAAGCAGTTCCTGCAATTTGAATCGCTCCAATAGAATTTCCGGTTTCCGCCAAAATGAGCGACTCTGCATAAAATTTTCCCATATACAAACAGGCTGCCGGTTTTTCGCGGTTCATTATTCCATTCACACCGGCTGCATACGCGAACTGATCGTCAGTCAAATAATGGACGATATCTTCATGAAAGAGGTCGGGGCGTCCTTCCAATGTGTACGATTCCCGCACAGATTCTCTGGCAGCTTTCATCACAATTGCCCTTGATACCGGGACATTCAAAGCTGTTTCGTAGCGCGACGTCATCTTGGCAACATGCCCAAGGACAATAACCCCAGCGACGGTTTCTACCTGATCCATGTCCATAATTCCGGGGACGTAAAGTACCGATTTCCCCATTTCTGTGGAGCGCCCGACTGCTTCTTCTACAGCTTTCAATCCGGGGATCGTGCGTAGGAAAAATGAATCCCCGCGATTCGCCATTCGGATATAATAGATGAGCGTCCCTGCCATTACTATAATCGCAACGAACATCACTATCCGCTCACCTTTAAATCCCGGATGACCGAACATCCAGAAAATTAGAAAGGCGATGGTCATTGCAGCCCCGGTTGCCCAAAATTGTTTATCTTTCATTGTTCCTCCTTGTTTTAACCAACCTGCAATACAGGTGTGGAATTACACTAATTTTTATGAATGGAAAGTTAAGGTTTTTGTTCGATTGAAATAACGTTATTACTTTAAATATCTTCGTGTTCATTCGTGGTATTCGTTGCTAATCTTTCAATTTCGGTTATTAATTTTTCAACATTCTTCGGTTCTTCAAATATTTCTGCCGCACGGTAATACCCTTCTGCATTAATAAATGGCGTAATCATCGGTCCAAAGAAAATCATCGCATGACTTCCCAGCAACGCCAGCGGTTTGGACATTTCAAGGAATAACACGGCCGGAGTAATCAAACCGGATTTTTGAATGCGTTTTGCGACATTATGGATAAAGACTTCATCCGGATTAGGATTTGGATTAGGAATCAAAGGTCTTCTCCATATGACGATTCTTTCTGATTCTGCTCCAAAATGGATAAAGCCATTTGTTGAATTGCAGTGAAAATTGATACACTTCTAACTTTTCATGATTAAAATATGTATGTCTTTCTTCCACCGTTTTTCCTAATCCTTATCTATCTAATCCGTCTCAACCATTTCAAGATTTGCACGAGGCACCAAAAATGTTTCTCCATCTATTTCAATTTCGGCAACACGCACCATGGTTTCAGATTCCATTTTTTGCAGTTCAGCCGGTAAACTGACAACGGTTCCCATCCTGCCAAAATACGGCGCGCGAATCACCCGAACGATGCTGCCGGGTTGAATTCCTTCGGACGCATGAATATCCTTATGGTCGCCAAGTAATTCGTCAGCCGATAAAGGAATGACAATCTCCGGGCGAATCACACCGGCGCGGATCTGTGTCGCTCCATTCACCGAGGCAAATTTTCCCTGATGCTGTTTTAACAAATCAAATGTTCTGGATCCCATGCGGATACGTCCATATCCTTCTGTTAGAATCAATGACGTTGGCAAGTCTTCAGAACCGGTAATCGCCACCCCAAGTGTGTATCCAAGAACATCTTCCAGATCGTGATAATTGAAACCTCCAACAACAATACCGGCAACTTTCAGCTCCATCGCCTTTTTGTACGCTGCCAAACTGATATACGAACCTCCGACCAATATTTTTCCGGCATGCTCAGGTTTGAGTAAATCGACAGTCAATTCATCCTCACGCGATTCAACCACAACTTCCAAGTTCCCGCGGTTTTCTCCGCCGATTCCAAATATCCCCTGGATAAAAACTGCATCCGTTTCAACGAGCACTCCTTCTTCGGGCAGGACTTTCTTAACGGTTCCGCTGACATATGCATCAATCTCTACGGGAATCGGAGCTTCACGCAGAGTCACCTGACCGGTAACTTCAGAGATGGCTTCAATCGTACCGTCAACCGGAGAGTTTGCCTGTGATTTGAACATCCCGAAAATGCCCTTTGTTTCTGCCATCATTCCATTTTTTTGTACGGTGTCGCCTACTTTAAGGAGCATTACATCACGGATGTCCGGGGCATCGATATTGAGTAGATTGGCGACATTCAACATTCGTACATTTCCCGGGAGGTCGGTTGTCGCTACAATATCATCCGGAGAGACGGTTTGTCCTTTTTTAACAACAACATTTCCTTTTAAAGGCAACTGCCGTTCTTTGATTATTTTTGATTCGTGTAATACTTTTAAGCCTGGTGTGTATGCGTGAGCCATGATTTGTTTATTGTCTGCCCGCCTTGGCTGGGTTATTGGTTATTGGTGAATGTTCGAATTTGACTAG
>JACKQG010003124.1_pt1 | contig 20703 bp, 17 predicted proteins | sample 8237621 | NCBI WGS metagenome assembly JACKQG01 (sample SAMN15677084, study PRJNA649215) | marine metagenome | biome: marine; feature: Black Sea; material: saline water; isolation source: suspended particulate matter (SPM) from the Black Sea western gyre | collected 2013-06-09/2013-06-10 | depth... | reverse complement strand
TGTTTTTTATAACCTCCTACGTGCAAAGAGTGAAATACTCCTCGTGGTTGTTAAATAGGCTTTTTACGAATCGTTCACCTTTACCTTTCGGCTACCCTTAAAACGACTCCGCAGTTGCTTAAGACTGGAATAACATCTGTAGGTGCGGTGACCTATCTAACTTCTGCAACGAGTGGATTATCCGTTGCCCACTGTTAGTTCCATGTCTACGGAATATTTGTCCATAGATTTAGGAACTATATGCAACTCGCTCTTCGGTAATCTTTGCAATACTTCTTTCATTTCCTTCCGTTCCATTAAAAGCTTTCAATTCGACGCCAGGTAACATTATTCCCAAAAGCGGGCATGTAGACATCGACGCCATCTGCCTGAAGTCGAAAACGGTCTCCAGCGCAGCTATCGAAAAGGATAAAATCTTCCCCGACTTCTGCAACTCGGTGCAAAATTGTTTGCGCTTTTTGCTTATCTGTCTCCGCGAAGGTGAACAGTTCACCCCCGGGCGGACGACGCACACGCAACGTTTGACGCGTTTCAATTCCGTCATCGGTATAGCGCACTTCAGCAGCGCCACAATAGATGTTCTCCCCCGCGGAGTCCACTGAAATGACAAAGTAGTAACTGTCAGTCCAGATTGTCAATGAATTCTCTCCGTTACTCCAAACGCCCCTACGCCAGGTGCGGATGCGTTCAGCAATAGTCATTTGTCGCCACCTCCTTCGGAATTTTTTCTCATTTACCTCACAAAGGACGATTGGCTACCATTACAATGTGTTCGGACTTTGCATGGAAAGGGATATCAAGCAACTTATCCCCAAACATGGCTGTTATCTCAAAACCGGCATTTGCCATAAGCATCTGCAACTCATCGTGGAAGAAGATTCTTAGCTCTTCAACCCCTGATTCGATGGACACATTTCCGCCGTCCTCAATAATCCAAGTCCAATCGAGATGCCTGACTCTTTTCATCCTGTCTACGTAGCCACTCTCTAACCAAACCACCTTCGCGCCGCCTTCCTCAGAAACAAACTTTTTTGTCGGAACATCCAGCATATCCCAACCGTTGTCCACACTGAAAATGAATATGCCACCGGGTTTGAGAGCGCGACGAACGCCGGCCAGACAACTATTGATGTCTTTATAATTTGTCAGCAACATAAAAGAACCGCCAAGGCAATAGGATACATCAAACTTGGCGTCGAACTCAAGCGTTCGCGCATCTACATTTATGAATTTTGCTTTAAGGCCAGCACACTCGAATTTTTGTCTTGCTATGGTCAACATCTCCTCAGACAAGTCAACTCCAACGATTTCGTAACCTTTCTCAGCCAACAATATTGCGTGACTACCGGTACCGCAGCAGACATCAAGCAGGCAACTGGCGTCAGGGAAATACCTTTTGATGGCGGCATCCACAAACTCCGCTTCAGCTTGATAGTCGCGAAAGTGGCGAGTCATATCATAATATGTTGCTAACTTTGAATACATTATGTCTTTCTCACTCATGTTTTCCCTCCGTCAAAACATCATCAATTTTTGGCTCGATTTCGAAGGCGTATTCTAACCATTTGCTTTCCGTAGTGGTTACTCTCTTTTCCTTACATGAAATGAATATTACATCATCAAAGTGACGCCAAAAACATTCTACTTCTCCAACCCCCGAATCTTTCAGCATCTCATTCAACTCGCCAAAGGTACACAAATGATCTTTTTCAATCTCCTGCTCTTCCGCTATTTTTTTCACCTTTTGCCTCTTGCCTATTTCTTCAATAGATACCTTCCCCTCTTTAATCAATCCCTGTATGTGTTCCTTTACCAATCTAGCGTTTTTCTCTTTGAGCGTCGAAGATTCAATCATAATCGGGTCAGCTAACAGGAATATGCCGTCTGGTGTAAGGGCATTGCATAATTTCCCAAACAAATCCCTCTTCTGTGGATGCGGCAAATGGTGGATAGCATCTATTGAAACGGCTACCTCATAACTCCTTGGGAATTTAATCCTTTCCAAATCCTCAACTATGAATTCCATGCGATTTTCAAATTTTGCGAGTTTTCTTTGAGCAATAGAAATCATATCGGGAGAAATATCTACACATGTAACGGCCGCAGATGGATATGCTTGCAATATCATTTGCGCTAACGTTCCTGTACCACAACCAAGGTCAATCATCGAAAACGGTTTTTGCTTTTCAAATTGTATCATCTGGACTATCAAATTGTGTTTCTCGCTATATTTTCGGACCAACAACGGCTGTTGACCATCATAAATATCCGCAATCTGACTGAAGTAAGTCGTTTGATTTTCTCTTTTTGTCATAGTTTTTTCCTTTGATGGATTGACTGGTTCTTCGCAATTACAGCCCAAATAGATTGTAATGTTAGGCTATGATACTTGGCAAGCAGTCTACAAGCAGATACAGTAGACAGGTATGAAAAAGGGCAAGGAGGAGTATCCCCATAGGCGTTAAGCTAAGAGAATTATCCGAAGAAATAGAGCATCATGACTCACCGGTTTAAAAAGGCAAACTAAAGTATCGGTGCTTGTTTATTCGAAGCACAAACCAACGCCGTCGCTTTAGCTTTAGTCTTTAGATCGGCGAAGAACTTTCCTTAGTCTAAAGTCTTTTGTTGTCGTTTCACCGGTTTTGACTTCAACCCTGGCGATTCGAGTTTTATAGCCCGCTTTCAGGCAAATGACCAACCAATAGCCCGGGGTTAAATCGTTGAGTATGTAATAACCTTCGAGGTTCGTTGTTGTCCACTCTCTGGTTTCACCTTGTATGCCCAAGATTAAAGCTTCATCAATGGGCTTCCCAGTCACTCTATCTATGGCATGCCCATCAATAGCGCCTAAAGCGGTGAAGGGCAAGAATATGTGCGAGAACTCGAAAGGTTCTTGTAAAATGCTACTGCAAGTGGGGGAAACATAGGGCAGCTCGCCTTCAGGGCATTGCTTGTCCCGATTCGCAGACCAGAAGGAAAGCATGCCGATGTTTTGCTCTTGAGCGAAGTTCAGGACTTGCCGAGCATCCTCTTGGTAAAAGAGCTCCGTCAGTACGTCATTCCTACCTATCATTGGCGTTATGCCAATCATGCGCCACAACTCTTCTTCATTTTTCGGAATACCAGCATCCGCGTAAAGTGTCTGTAACTGGTCGAACAGACTATTCGCTGCTTGAATTGCATACTCACCCATCTGACCGTCCGGGTCTGGCGCAGCATCATCGCCATAGTCCATGGCCATGATGTTGACGCCAGCTATCTCGACGCCATAATCAAGTGCTGATTGCAATACGTTGAGACCATCCTGGGTTAAGCCAGTGGGAAGGACGGGCAAAGTATACCAAACGTGTAATTCTCTACCCGCGTTAGCCGCGTCCGATTGCAAAGCAGCGATTGCCTGGGAGCGACGCTCAATGGAGACTGGATCTGCCACCATGGCACCTTCGATATCGAAGTCAATATGGGTCAGATTGTAAGCATCAATCACAGATTGGTAGGCATTCTTGACACTATCGACTGAATCGCATGCTGCTGCAAGTTCTGTATTCGCCGCACCGCCAAAGGAAACCATGACGTCGCCGCCCATGTTGCGTATCGCGTTGATATCGGACAACAAAAACCCTTCATCAATGGGGTAGTAGGTACCCCAACTGGGTGTGCAATCCCCTGGAGCCATAGCGACGACGAAACCGAGTGTAAAGAACTTGATGCCTTCATCCTGAGCTGTCTGAACCAGATTAAAGGGTGGCCAGAGAGTCACATCCACGTATGGAGCGAAAAAACGCTCCGGCCAAGGTGGTGGGTCAACGGGTTCGACTGGAGGAGGAGCAGGAGAGCACTCATTGAAGACGAAAGGCACATCATTCAATTGACCGTTGGTGGGTGTTTCCACGATACCCCCGGGGGACCCAATGAAACCGAAGGATACCGTGCCACCGGGCGCAATATGAGGGTTAATATCACTTGCAATAACGTAGTGATTGCCGCTGTGAGACAGAATGGACGCATCCCATATATTCTCGATTGTGTGGGAGAAGTCGAACTCGAGGACCCAATCCCAGATAGTCCAACTCGCATAGTTGGTTATAGCGATTTGACCTTCGAAACCGCTCCCCCAATTCTGCGTGATGGTGAAAGCGACATAGACCTCCCCACTATCGCAAGCCAGTGTTTCTGTGGATGGAATAATCGTTAGTGAAAAGGCAATGAACATCACCGAAATTAAAACTACAAATAAAATTTTCATTGATATCTCCCCATTCACAACATTTTACTCTGAACTTCCGAAGTCTTGCGACTTAGGCTACAGAAATTCTTTCATGGGGAATTTCTACTTTTCTTTGACTTTTGGGGAAATTTGGGGCTGTCCTATGGCATCTGTTTGCCTACGTTCGCGGTAGTCTGGAAAACCTCCACCGGCATCTTGCAGAAGACACTGCCAGGCACGCTCAAAAACGGCGGAATCCATTTTATCTTTAACATCATTTTGGCAGTTCGTATCTGAATTCAAATCAAATATTTCTTGGGGTTGCCCGTCTATATTCGTAAGAATCCAATTCTGTTCGTCAATGTAGCACAGGCTATTCGCGTAACGACAGGTGAGATAATCTCTCGGTTCCCACAAACCCTTGTCGGTCAGGAGAGGCATCAGGCTCTCGCCATCAATTCCCTGGTTGCTATGCAAGCCGGCCAATTCATAGACAGTAGCTGTCAGGTCAAGGTTATAGACTAACGCGTCATTCACTTGTCCAGAACCGGTTTCGTCAGGGAGGCGAATTAGTAGAGGTAGATGCATCACACCCGGATACATGGCATTAGCTGGTTTGCCGATAACGTTGCGGGGATTGTCACAGAAGTTTGTCCCGTGGTCGCTGATGAAAAACACAGCGGTGTTCTCCGCAAGTCCAAGCTCATCCAACTTTGCCATGAATTTACCGAACCAGGTGTCTACAAGCGTCACGAGACCACAATATTGAGCTTTCACATATTCTATTTCTTCAGCCGTGTATCCAAATTGGTCGGCTGGGCCATAACCGCAGTGAACAATGCGCCGGCCTTTGTAGTCAGAATTATCGTCGTAGAGCCGAAAATATTTTTCCGGAGACTCCCAGGGTTCATGTGGGTCAAAACAATCCACCATGAGGTAGAAAGGTTGTCCTGCCTGGTTATCTTCGAGAAAATCCATCGCCCATTTAAAAGTACGCGCTGTGCTTGTATCACTCTCGTCTTTCACATGAGCGGTATTGGCGAGATGCATCGGCACGAGAGAATGGATGTTTTTTCGTAATTCCTCGGGATTACCGTATCGGCTTAGTCGCTCTTTTGACACCGAAAATGGGGAACGCCACCTATCCTGCTGTTGACCGCGGATGAACTCCCATTGCCAAAAGCCCCGCCGAAAATTGAACCCGGGGGCGAAATAGGGAAGCGTATCTGTGACAAACCCGGTCTGATATCCAACAGCGGCTAAATTTTCCGCTAAAGTATCCTCATCGTTGTCCATCGCTTGCCAACCGGGAAGGTAAACTATATCCCATTTCACCGGCTGATAATTCCGAAAGGGATAAGCTCTACGACCAGTATGCAAAGCGCGTCTCACTGGAATTGTCGGCAAAGATTCAGGATAGGCGCGCGAAAAAAGCATTGCTCGATTTGCAAACGCATCGATGTTTGGTGTTTGTATGTTGGGATTGCCGTAGCATCCGAGGTGAGCCGTTCGGAGTGTGTCAGAAACAATTACAACAATATTCGGCTTTTGCATCATGTTTCTCCTTGGAAAATCCCGAAAATCAGGAACTGACTGAGTATAAATTAAGGTAGTCCCTGACCATCTGTTTGTTGGTCAGGGAAAGATTTTATACACATCAATTTAAGGGAAATAATTATCACCTTGACCAACGCTCATGTATAGGCGGCACCGACGGGAATGGCGCATGCGGCTCTGATTGATACCAATATCCCACTGATTCGATGTCGTCAGTCAGCGGCTGGAACTTGCCGTTAGGCCACCAGCCTAGTGCCTGGATTGTCACTTTTAGGTCTGACTTAAATCTGATTGGATCCATAATGTGCCATCTGTAAAGCCCATGTTTCGGCACTCTGACATCTTCACGCTGCCAAAGCGGATATCCCAAGAATGGTGTAGAGAAAGTGTCGCCGAAACACCAGGCACCGCCGAAGTAGTCTTCGGTGCCTGTGCCGCATATAGTCGGATATTCACTATCGCCGTCCATGTAGAATTTAATCTCACCTTCGCCCCACCAACCATCTGAAAGCTGAATCCATGCGAGGAAAGTGCCGGCATAATGTCCTTGACCCTTAACACCTTCAAGGATAACATGCTCTGGATAATCCCTCCTGGTCATGCTTTTGCGCCATTGAGCGTGGAAATAGCCGGCGTTGCCGGGTACTTCCGTCAAAGCATAAGTGATTTGATAGAAGAAGCCGCCTATATCATCTTTTCTCTGATTCTCAATCGTCACCTTAGCGCTCTTTAAAAATGGCATAGGCCAGTAGCTATTGAAGCCACCGGAGGGATTGACGCAGATAGGAAGTGAATTTACTTTGTATCTCATACCGTGTCCGTTGCAGAAGAAATCGCCCAAAGGAACTTCCACCGAAGGTGTCTCCTCCCCGTCCCAGTAGAAACGGAGAAGATTATCCCTATACGCCTTTGGGTCAACCGTTATCCAGATGTGCTGTATGATTCCAGGACCTTCTATCTCTGCGAGTGTAGTCGTGCTTTTGGGTGGAAGAGTGATACACGGTCGAACCTTCCATCCCTTGCCCAACATCGAAGCGGCGCTACCTTTATCTGGTACTGCCTTTGCGCCTCCAGCTACTTCGCCCTTTGGATTTTCCGCTGAAATCGATCTAGTTTGAGCGTCAGAGAGAAGATATATTCCCCCTAATCCTGAGTTAAGTCCGAAAAGTTCCATAAAATGCCTCCTTGAAATTAATCCTCAAAACACTTATACGATTATACATCATCGTTTTTAGAAAGGCAAGGTTTAATTCAATAGGTTCGTTACAAGTTCTCCATGAGACGGAATTTGGCAGAAAGTTTAGGTTTTGGTTCGCACTTATCGTCGAGATATGGCTTCGCGCTTTCCCCTTCCATCCCCCTTACCAAAGGGGGGTAGGGGGGTTGTTACTTCGTGAACCGCTTCGCGCAGTTTATCTCCGAAGGCATTCGGAGGCTCACCGACACTTTCCCGATTCTCGCCTGTCCCGACCTGTCCCGAGAATCGGGAGAATCGGGGGGACAGGTGCGTCTTACGGTATCTCGACCTACAAAATGATCATCTCCCGTAGGTCGATTTTCACAAATCGACATTCTCTGTGAAAGCGCAAATTTATTTTTGAAAAATACTAACTTGATGCGCATGATTGGCAGTACCACAATCCCACCAAAAGTTAATATCAACAAAGATTGTCAACCAACTATTTCACTACTACCACCGTTCCGCTGATTACTTCTTCGCCCGCCCGAATTTGGTAGATATAGAGCCCGCCTTCCACGACTCGGCGGTGTTCATCTCGCCCGTCCCAGATATTATTGTTATTCTCCAGGATTCTGACCAGCCGCCCATTGAGGTCAAATATTTTAATCGTGAATTGGATATTGTTATCCTGAGTTGCGACGTGGAATATTGTTCTATCAGTTCCATCTCCACTGCCGTTGGGGGTGAAGGGATTCGGAGCCGCCCAGCCGTGTGTAATCTTTTTTTTGACAGGTTCGGACAAGACTATCTCGAATGTCCCCAGATGATTGATGCGCGCGGTGATTGCGTTATCTTTGATTGTGCCGCCTATTTGATGTGTCTTAGCGCCGTCGGAATAAAACAACTGCGGAATTCGACTGAGCGGCTTTGCCGGTGGAGCTGGAAAACCGATGGTCATTTCTATTGGTTTCCTGAAGGTTGTCTCTGATAATTCATGGAAATCGGCGTCGAATGCCCTCAGAACAATAGTTTTTATTCGAGAACCTACTGCTTCAGTGGACGCATCAATTTTTATACGCATATCCTGTTCGAGCACATCAGGTGGAATTGAGAGAGTTACCTGCGCTATCTCATCCGAGACATATTGTATCTCAGTAGCATCTTTCCGCAGAAGGGTGTCGATTTCAAAAAACTTTCCTTCCGTGATTTCTGTCCCAATATTTCCAGCCCTGTCAGTCGCTTCAAAGAAAAATTCCGCCGTTCCATCGCCAGTCCACATATCTATGTGTGTGACCGCTTCCCAATGCATCGGAATTTGGAATTCGGAATGCGGAATGCGGAATTGTGGAACTTTTAAGTCAAGATGAATCCTCCGCCTATTGGATGTTTGGTAGTAGAGTTTCGGCGTATTGCCTTCAGGCAATGGTTCTGAAAGCGTCAAGCTAATGGAAAGTTTCCCTGTACCAACCCGCCCCGCGGGATTCGGATTTCGGATTTCGGAATGCGGAATTGAATTATGAATTCCGAATTCTAATTTGGCATACGGCGGGGTTGTATCAATGTTTAGTCGATAGTGATAGGTTTTGCTCCAGTTGCCAGCGCCGTCTTGTGATTTCAGGTGAAAATACCACGAGTTATCCGAAGGAACACGAAATATGGCCTGATTGTTCGTCTGCATGATGATTTCAGGCGGGCTCGATATCGGCTGTTGGTCGAAACTCCAACTGTATCCGATGGTTCCGGATATTTCCGAATCCCCATAAAAGATGATAACGGGTTGATTATTCGAATACCAAGCTTGCTGGTCGGGATGAGTTGTACTCATAAAATTCAACTTTGGCGGACTGCTATCCACTCGCAAAATTGTCGGTGCGGAGACACCCAAATTCCCTGCTAAATCTCCGACGCGTACAAGGAATATTAAACCATCTGCCTCAGAGGTGTGTGGAATTTCATCCGTATCACGCCATGAACTGGTCGCTCCATCCGTTCTGGAAATCCCCCCGGCCCCCTTTGACAAAGGGGGGGGAAGTTGCTCTAACAAAGTGGGAGAAAACTTATTCCATTCCAGGTTTCCATAGCGATATTCCAGAGTATTCCAATCAATTCCCGAAACCTCGTCGCGCGCTTGCCCATAATATTCTGTGATGGATTCATTGTACCACTTGCCGCTTTGCGGGAAATCTATCTCGATAGATGGTGGTTCGGTGTCAACGCGCGTTTCGTAATGGGCGGTATCACTCCACAGTCCAGTCGCACTTTTCGCCCTCAGATGAAAATACCAGGTACCATCTGGTAAATTAGCAAAAGTTTTGGATATTACATTTGCTGTAATTTGCTCATCGGGCACAGTTGATGGGTCATGGTCGAGCAGAAAACTGTATCTTGCAATTCCGCTAACAGCAGCAGGCGATTGCCAATTTAATTCGAGCATTGAGTTTGATGTCCATTGACCCGATGGATGCGTCAATGAACGAATTTTGGGGACGGCAGGCGTTGCGGAATCGATCTGGATTTTGTAATGCGCCGTTTCGCTGACATTTCCCGCATTGTCGTAAGCCTTCAGATGAAAATACCAAACGCCATCGGAATGCGGAATGCGGAATGCGGAATGCGGAATTTGGAATGTAGCGTCGCCCGGTAAGTTCAACGTTTCATCTGGAACAATCAAAGGCGAATTATCCCAAACCCAACTGTAGCCGGCAATCCCCGATGTTTCGGTTTCCACTATGTCCCACGTCACCGTCGGCGAATTATCCGCATACCATTGGTCGCTATTCGGATGCGTCGGACTACTGAGTATCAGTTTAGGCGCAGTTGTGTCGATTTGGACTTCGTAGTGTGCTGTTTGGCTCCATAGCCCTGCGCCGCTTTGCACTTTCAGATGAATGTACCAAATGCCATCTGCTTCAACGGCTTGGGAGAGGAATTCGGAATTTCGAATTGGAGAGGGGATTTCGGCAGGTTCATTTATCGAATTTTTATCCACAAGAAAGCTGACATCTGAGATGCCGCTGAGATTAACGGGTTCGGCGGCATTCCATCTGAACCGAATATCTCGATTTGATATCCATTTGTCGGTTGGATGAGTATCGGAAATGATTATCGGCATTTTCAGGGCGGATGCGTCAATCTGGACTTTGTAGTGCGCTGTTTCGCTGACATTTCCCGCGTTGTCGTAAGCCTTCAGATGAAAATACCAGAAACCATCCGTAGCCTCCAATTTCTCTGACAGAGTTGTTGCGTCGCCCGGTAAATCCAATGTTTCATCTGGCACTGTCAGTGGCGAATTATCCCAAACCCAACTGTAGCCGGCAATTCCCGATATCTCTGGATGCCCGACTTCAGTCGGGGAAGTCCATGTGAATATCGGCGAATTGTCAGGATACCAATTTTCGCTGTTTGGATGTGATGGGCTGCTCAATTCCTGTGTCGCAATGTAGGAATCTATCCGCACTGAGATTTCGGACATTTCTCCCAAATTACCAGTATTATCTTGAGCGCGAATCTGAAAAGCCCATTCGCCGTCGGGCAGTACAACAATACGCTCTGTTGATTGTTGCACTCCAATATCCTTCCATCCTTCCATTTCGCCATTCATTTGGACAATAGCATATCCCACGATGCCGCTACCTTCATCCTCCGCATGCTGCCACTGCAAACGGATATTGCCATCTGTTAGCCAATCTTGTGGGTTGTGTGCCTGACCTTCTTTGTCGAATAGCGTAAGTTCTTTCACAGCGCTCGGTGGCATGGTGTCGATGTAAAATGGCCCAAGATGCAACGTTTCCGCTGATAATTGTCCAGCTTTATCCATACTCCGGAGATGAAAATAATGATTTTTACCGTCTGAGATGGTAAATGGGTAATGAGCATCCCGTTGGGTAAGTAGAGATGTTTGGGGATTTGAGATTGTTGGCGTGGTCTCGTTTGAAGTATCCCACAACGCCAAATATCCTGCAATGCCGCTGCCTTCGTCTTCAGCAGGTTGCCAGGAAAGAAGAATTTCGTTTTGATTCGACCAGACTGCAACCTGATGTGAACTGCTCATCAAGTCACTGGGTCGATCTGGCGGTTGGGTGTCGATGCCAAACGGGCCAAAATGTTTCGCTTCGCTGTTCCAATTTCCCGCTACATCTACGCCACGAATGTGAAAGTACCACTGACCGTCGGGCAGCGGTTCGCTTGAGATAGAAGTTACCGCCCAACCCAAGTTCACATTCTCGGGAGGTAGTGTGCTTTCAGAGGCGTCCCAGAGATACGAATACCCTCTCAACCCGCTCGTCGCATCCTGCGCCTTATTCCACGAAATGTCTATCGTATTGTCCACCGACCATTTAGTTTGTCCGATGGAATGTGAGATACTGATGAGATCGGTTACCGGCGAAGGCGGCGTCGTGTCGATGTAAAACGGCCCAAGATGAGCGGGCGAACTCAGATTGCCCTCATCATCAACACTCCGCAGGTGGAAGTAGTGTGAATTGCCGTCGGGCAATGCTTCGCTTTCAAGTTCACGCGAGAGACGCGACAGATTAGTTGTCTGTTTTGGATAACCCGATGACGATGTGTTCCATAGAAAAGAAAATCCCTTCAAGCCGCTGTTCAACGCGGGCGGACGCCATGAGACTTTGACCACATTTTCTTTCGACCAAACTGTTGGAATATGTGAAGAACTTGTCACTCCTGGTCGGCTTTGAACTTCGACTTTTGCCGCGTCCATGAGTATTGAATCCACGTACAACTTGAAAATGTAATCTCCATCAGGCTCGGAACTGCTGAGAGTCCAGCGCGGCCCGCCAAAGCGATGCAAAAGTCCTGCGCTCTGCACACCCATCTCAAAGTCATCAATAAGAACCATATCCGCATCTAAAACTTCGATTCGCACTCTACCCGGCTCTGCCAGTTCATACGGAATAGCTGATTCGTCAGGGTTAAACGCGCCTATGGGAAACGCAAAGCGACTGCGGATTGGCATGTTTTGAGATTGAATGTCCTGTCGATTGCCCGTCATCGCCGCTACCTCCATCTCAACAGCTTCAGCGACACGCCTTCCGAATACCCAATCGCTCACTCGTTCATCGTTTTCAAATGTCAGTCCCGTCCACCAGAAAAACCAAATTCCATCGGCTGGTTCGCTGGTTTTTCCGTGAATTTTTATATCAGGGCTTAGGGCTGTGCGGATTTGCTGACGTATCTCCCAATTCGTAGGCTGGCCATATCCTTTGGTATCGTAAACCTCAAGTACAACATGAATCTTAGGACGCGGCAAGCCCTTTCTGTCTCTGTCGGGAAAAATGACATTCCGAGCATAGGATAGATTTATGTGAATATTCTCCCACTTAGGATAATAGACCCGTTGGGCGCCGCTGATTAGCCAGAGAAAAGTCCCTGAACTGAGCATAACGACATCGGCTGCGCGGGTAAATCGGATTAAATTCTGATGCGAATAATGCGCGCCGCCGAGTGTGACATCAACGTATCGGTCATGCCTGCGATAGCCTCCCTCAGATTCCACAGATTCAATAGCGGCGACCATATCGTCAAGTACATTGGGGTCGTAGTTGTGCGCTGAACCCATCGGCTCCTCCGCCAGATACCAACCGGCTATCACGCCATTCTGCGGACCGCTCTGTTCCCATTCACATAGCGCTTTGATGAAATTTATAAACCAGGTTTCGCCATAAACATCGTAAGGTTCGTACAACGCCCCGACAATCGCTCGCAAGCGCACATTGCCATTTTCATTTCCAGATTCGTAAACCTGACGCAGGTAATCTATCCACCAGGACGCATTCACATCTTGCTCCAGATGGACACGAGGTAAATTCTTCGGCCAGTAATGCTGGACAATATTACAGGCTTCATAAGGATAATATCCGCCGCCCCAATCTGTTGGCATACCCTCCCACACCTCGCGTAGATCCGGCGTCGGCAAACCCAGATTGCCATCTTCCCTTGAATACACATTGAACATTCCGACAGGAATTGCCTGGCGTTTTAGTTCTTCACCCATAGTCCTCAATGAAATTGTCACGAAAATCAACATGATTGAAAAAAACTTTATAAACTGCCGCATGACAATGTCCTCCATTGAATAGATTAAATAAAAAAGGTGTCCGAGTCTAACAGACACCTTTTCACGTCAATATTTCAATCCCCTTTTCCAAAGTCATCTCATTAAGTGCATGTCGTGGATTTGCCAATCCACGACGAGCAGTTACGGGGCCGCTCCCGCTTTGGGCAAATCCAGCGGAAATTACTCATCAATTAACAGAGCAGTAGCATGATATGCACGATCTTCTTCAAAATGGAAAATCTCATGTAGCCTGACGAAAATCTAACCATGATGGCGGTGGATAATCTCGGCGCACTCGCTGACGGATTTCATCATCAATGGATATATTATCTTTGGCCGCTATGCGCTTTTCGTGCATCCCAAACCACAGGTCGCTAAGAGTAACCTCGCCTTCGCGGATATCCGGTACCGACGGACGGCTCTGTAAAATTTCTTCGACCTCCTGGAGATTGCCCATTTTTAGAGCGGCGCGCGCTTCCATGACCCGCATACGTCCCCGGTCGCGTATCTGGGTCGGGAGGTTGGAAAGGAAGTTGAGCATGTCCTGTGGTCGTTCAGCCTCAAGCAATGCCTGACAACATTCCAGTGCCAAGCTGGGAACATTCGGAGCCATCTGGCATGCAGTGAGCAATAAGTCTGCCGCTTCGCTTAGTCGTCCCTCATGCTTTGCCAATACAGCCATGTTGCGATATGCCCATGGCGATGGCTCAAGCGCCAGAGATTTCTCCCATGCTCGCTTTGCAGCATCAATGTTTTTTTCGCTATAGTGCATGACACCCAGATGCAGCCACGCAAGCCAGTAGTCGCTACGTCCTGCATCTACAGAATTCTGGAGACTTTGACGCCATTCGGATTGAACCATCCAGGCACCGGGCGGAGCTGTTGTTTCAGTGCAAGGCAATGCTCCATCTTCCAACAGTGTCAACCATAACTTTTGGTCGGTTCCCAGAGAATCATCGTCGAAAACCATAGATGGAGGACAAAATGGCTTTTCACCAGAGCATTCTCTCCGACGATGTTCCAAGGCGCCCCATCCCGAACCTCGTTGAATGATTTCCTTCGGCGGTCTATTTGCCATATCATTGCTGTCCAGCAGTTTCGCCTCTAACAGCTCTTGAGGCATCATCTCTTCCACTTTTTTATCCACATACTGATAAGCTGTCCGCCAGTCAGGGTTATGAACCGTTTCAGGGTCAGCCTCCATCAAGCCATAAGCCTCCAACCACGTCCATTCCGCGCCGGCTGGCATGGGCAGGTATTCAGACTGTGTACGCGCTAAACCAGCCTGGATTTCAATGTATGGCGCATTTGGGACAGATAGAAACTCCTGCCAATGTCGTCCGCCGGGTCCCATACCCCATACAAATAACTTGCGCCCTTTCAGCCGGCCAGTGGAAGTCTGCATAAGCCCCCGTCCCTGTTCGTTAAGTGCTGTTATCCAGGGTTGCTGGTTGGCATCTATGCAGTAAAAGCAGTCGGCTGAACGGTTGGAGTTTGTTGGATATGATAGGTCAACCCCGTCCGATATTGGAATGGGGACTTGCACTATTTTCCCCTGATAGCCGTACTTATACGCTTGTTCTGCCGGCGCTATGACGCGCACTTCCGACGTCTCCGAAACTGCTGTGTTCGACCACCAGTACATGGGAACTTCGTGTTCGTTCGGGTTGATTATCCGAATCCTCACAAACAGAAACGCAGAGCCATCGGGAAGAAAAGCATCAATCTGATAGGGCGTCATGCGAACTCTATCCCATTCGTACATTCGCAAGACCGGCAAACCGTCATCTCCCTGCACCTGCGCTGCAAAAAGCGGAGAACAGGTGTAGGCGGTATGGCCTCGAACTGCTATATTCCATTCCACCCCGCCGCTAAACCAGGCGTTTCGAATCGCTAAATTCCCCGGCTGAAACACTGGATTCACGTAAAGCAGATCCTGATTGGACGGTTTGTGAAAAAGCGACCACAGTCTGCCACCGAGTTCTGTCAGGAACGTAGCGCGTAAAACCTCATTTTCCAGCACTACTGCCCTGAACTCCCTCTCCTTTCGCGTTCTGCCGTAATCATCCTGTAGGCGATGAGGCAGACATCCATCCAATGGTGGTAGCGGGTTTTCATCACCAAAACTAGCAGCGGGCATTCTGTATGTCTCAATTCTCAATTCGCTCATAGTAATTTTTCTCCTTAAAAAATACACTTTTTATCTTGTAGTCTAAGATTAAATACCTGAAGCTATATCTCAGAAATAATCAACTCTACAATTTCGGCGGTGCGTTCAATCGCTTTTCTCGCATCCGTTGCTTGAAATCGCCTGTGAGGTTCAATTCTGTTTTCGTAATACAGAGCTTTATTGCGAGTTCCGACGGGTGTTCTGCTACGTGTCAATGAAGCAAGAGCATAGTAGACTTGAAAAAATTTTTGCCTCAACAGTCCATCTGGGTATGGGTCGATAAACACCAACAGGCGTCGGTCATGTTCCATACCATCAGATAACTCTTCCAATCCAGAGCAACAAATAGCTTCAAAGGCATGGTAAACATGGAAGATAACGCCTTCATATAAACACGCTGTTTGAAGAACTTCTGCCATCCTAAGATGTCGCTTGCTGATGGTAATGTAAGCTGTTTTATAGAACACTTTCACCCTCCACTAAAATTAAGTATTCGTTATTCTCAAAGTTTTTCATCCGCTTCCACTCCGTATTCGATAGTATCGTACAAAAAAAGAGAATACGCTTTTTATCCAATATCTCACCATAAATGTAATCAGCAAGCTCAAAGGTCATTTCAGCCAGGGAATAAGATTCGCTCTGTAAAATGATTAATAATTCAATATCTAAAGAAAATGGGTCAGAGAGATTCGTTGTATCCCTGAGAATACCACCGCATAGAATGATTTGGGTAATTTGAGCGCCTTTGAGGTTAATTGTAGACACGAGCGCATAGCGCAATGTATCCATAAAGTCATCCACGAGTCCCCTGCTATTGTTTTCCAATAATCGCCTTTCAAGTTTTGTCAAATTCGATTCGCACAGACGGAATGGTTTCATTGCATAAAAGCCAGGTTTTTTCCAAGAATCTGCTTTCTGAACTAATTCCATTGTGATGTCCTCCTGTTCAGAAACCGAGTTTTCCCCCAAAACTCGGTTTCTATGTACTTCAGATTACTCCACAGTTTGCTCCTCCGCAAAAAGTGCTTCGACAAAATCTTTCGCAGAAAAATCTCGTAAATCGTCAATTTCCTGGCCAATACCGATTAATTTTACAGGCACACTCAATTCATCTTTGATTGCGATGACGATGCCGCCTTTGGCTGTACCGTCAAGTTTTGTCAAAGCTATGCCGGTAGTGGGTACCGCTTCATTGAACATTTTCGCCTGCATGATGGCGTTTTGCCCTGTTGTTGCATCCACCACCAGTAACACCTCATGGGGAGAGCCGGGCAACTCGCGTTTCATCACTCTACCAATTTTGGCTAATTCCTCCATCAGCGGTTTTTTCGTGTGCAATCGGCCAGCAGTATCAACAATCAATACATCTGCTTTCCGCGCTTGCGCGGCATGGATAGCATCGAAAACAACTGAGGCGGGGTCAGAACCCTGATTACCTTTAATCAATTCCACCCCGGCTCTATTGCACCAAATGTCCAATTGGTCGACGCCAGCCGCGCGGAAGGTGTCACCTGCAGCGACCAGAGTTCTCTTGCCTTCCTGTTTGTACCGTGCGGCAAGTTTGCCAATAGTGGTCGTTTTGCCTACGCCATTGACACCCAAAACCATAATGACAAATGGTCTGTGTTCATCAACGTTAATCGCATATTCTTCCTCTCCTAAGATGTTGAGCATTTCCGATTTTAGAATTTGCTCAAGTTCCGAAGAATCTTCCATACCCCGTTCTCGCACAATTTCCCGAATTCTATCCATCAGATTTAGAGTGGTGTTTACCCCCACGTCCGCTTGGATTAAAATTTCTTCTATCTCTTCAAGCAATTCATCATCAATCTTTCTCTTGCTACTGATAAGTACGCTGATTCGGCCGGCTAAGTTTTTCCGCGTCTTGGAAAGCCCGGACCTCAGACGTTGAAACCAGCCTGTTTTCTGCGCTTCTGGTTCAACAGTATCTTCAACCTTTACCGTTACTTCCTCGGCTGCTCTCTCTTCCTCTTCTACTAATGACTCTGGTTCTTGAACAACTTCCGGCTCTTCTTTTTCTTTTTGTTCTTTGCGCCTTCTAAAAATATTTCTTAACATGACTTTTCCTCCTGATTTTCCAAATTTGTACTTCCAAATAGGGAAATTAAATCATTCTGTACTGGTCCAAATGATATTGCACACTGCTCGTCTTGGTTTCGATACGCAAGCTACTCAACCTAAAGGATTGGCAAATCCAAGACATAATCCGATGGTTTCGATACGCAAGCTACTCAACCTAAAGGATTTGCCAATCCATCGGGAGCGGTAGTTAGTGTAACATCATCTGAACAATTACAAATTCATCAAAATACCTTCTAAGGTCAGCTAACCGTGCTCTAATTCCAAGTTGATTGAGCATTCGTCCCCCTTCTTTCAAGAAAATTTTCTATATAACATCTATTCCACCTATCTATCCTCTTCATATCCTCACACCGTTTGGTTGCCAGCACCTGAAATTTCTGGAAGGCAAATGGAATTCCTTCATACAGAGAGATACCGTAACAGGCAACTTCATATGAGAGAGCACCGTTTGCTCTGTTCAGGATAATCAGATCCAACTTGTCTGTTCTGAGCAAGTCATCGAAAGCTTCCCATATTGCTGCTTCCTGCTTCCAATCACGTTCAAAAGGACAATTTTCAATCCACACACCGATGTCGTAATCACTTTTTGGGGTTTCCCATCCTCTTGCTCGTGAACCGAAAAGAACCACAAGATTTATCCTGAACCGACGACATATATCAGCTAATTGTTCTTTATCAAATTTCATGAGATATTTCCTCAACGAATTATCAATTCACACAGCAGTCCCACTGGCGTATTTGACGCAGTGTTTCGGTCAACCATAATAGCAATCACATTAACTTTGGATGCCAACTGGGTTACCACATTAAATTCAGCGACCTCATTATTCTTTGCCTTTCCAATCCACTGTTCATTCAAATAAATCTCGCAGGGATTTGCCGCGATGATTCTCAGGGTTGCTTCTAATGGCTCCCTGCCGACTTCGAAGTTATGTCGAAAATACACTTTCCCTCGCCCAATCGCGGAGTGGTTCCAAATTATTTTGGCATCGCTACTCCTCATAAATTCTCTCATTACCTTCGTCGGTTTAGCTTCGGAATCTTTGAGGATTTCGCTGGTCTCCCAGTAGCGTCTTTTGGATGCGGGTAGTTTAGATTTCCAATTGTATTCTTCCCGTATTGAGGTTAACCACAATTCACCACTAAGAACAATGATAGATTTTAAAATTATTCGATCATTTCGTTGTAACGGTTTTTGAGCATTTATAACAGTCGCTTCGGCAGTTTTTTCATAAAGCTTTGTTACTTCTATCTTGCCGATATTCACCCCGTCTCGCTGGACTTCATAAGTTGTCCCATTTTCGATATTGTCTGACTTGTTATAGTCGATAAGCACTTTATCTCCGCCCAAGTAGACATGGACAATATACCCACGCAACTTTGAGGAGTAATTATCCGAAACGCTATGAAATGTTGTTTGCCTGATATTACCTAAACGATACAAATCCGTTAGTTTTGGTTTGCGCTTGCTATATTCTTCTTCAATGTCGATATACTCAGAACGCCAATTGTCATAGAGAACCCTGCCAAATCTATCCTGGTCGAAATAATCGTAAATCCTTGTGAGATTTGCGGAAGAACTTTCCACTTCAGTCAATTCAAGCGTCGTATCCAATCCCCAGTAATTGCGGTGAGCATTTACGTTGGTAGATTGTCTGTTGTAGATATCATACTGGCTGTTACCGTAGAAATTGTTGTTGGTTGTCTCCTGCCACTGATTTTGGTCGATGTAGTGGATTCCGTGCGTCGAGTTGTTGACGACAGTATTGAAATCCACCGTTTTGGGAGCGGTCATATATCGGGCAATAATTCCCGCGCCCTGGTTGTTTGAAATGATGTTATAAGAAATAACCGGCGCGGTGTTGGGACCATAGAGCGAAATTCCTGCGCCTTCCCTTGTTTGTCCATTCTCAGAGATGATGTTGTGTATCAAAATTGGACTGCTATCTTCGCACCGAACGCCATACTGGAGATTTTCTCGGACAATGCTATCAAAAATTCTCGGCGATGCGTCTCGACACCGAATGCCAATCTTTGCGTATTCGATGATACAATGCTCAAGAAAACACATCTCATCTTGACTGGAATCGGTGAAATAAATCTCCTCCCAGTCACCCTTCGCGGGTATAGTCGCATTCGACGTGAAAACTATGGGTTTATCAGTGCTACCTATCGCGATTAAAACGCCGTTAATAACCAATCCACAGCCTTCATCAAAACGCACCTGCACGCCTTCTTCAATAGCTAATCTTGCTGATTCATCGATTGTTACGGTATTTTTGATGATATATGGACTGCCATCCTCTGTCCACAAGGTATCTTTGTCGATTTTGTCCTGTATATCAGTAGAATATACTGGCATTGGGAATAGAAATAACAGAACGATTATATTCAGCAGATATGAAAAGTGTGAGAAAGTCATATACATTGCGTGAAATGTAAGACGTAAAAATACGTTTTACGTTTTACTTCTTAATTCTACTGTTTCATAAATCCGTATAAGTGGAATTTCACCTGGTTTCCCGCAGGAGCCAAAATCTAATCTTCTACCCATTATTTTTCCTCGTTGCTACTATGAACCGATTCGGGTGAACCTTTTTGAATAGCGTCCCATATGAACTTTAGATTTTCCCCAGCGGCTTTGCGCGGCTGATTAGTTGGTGTTGTCTCCAGAACCAACCAGCCATCGTAACCTATCTCTTTGATAGCCGCGACGCATTTATCCCAGTTCACCTCACCCTCACCCAGCAAGTCACCGCCTTTGTCCTTGATATGAATCATGGATATTCGCTTGCCCAAACGCGTTAGCATATCCACCGGTTCATGCCCATAGTGCAAAGCGTTGGCAACATCTTGATAAACGCCAACGTAAGGCGAAGCCACTGCGTCTACGATACACTGTAATTGCTCAACGGAAAAGCTAGTCTCCAAAGATGCATATACTTTCAATTCTTCAGCAACTGGAGCGCATTTATTGAACCCTTCGATGAACGCTGCTTCTCCTGCTTCATTGATATCGATGTTCTCGCGGTCAAAGTGCGGAAAAAGTACACCCGCCGCATTAATGGCAGCGCAGGCGCGGAGACAGTCTTTGACAAATTGCACACCCTTATCCATATCCATATCAGGCAAGGCGAAACTATATTGCCGAAATGGGGCGACACTGAGCGAACTGACAGCGCAATTCGCCTTCTCACACCACGAGAGTAATTCGTCGCTGCCTGACGGTGTTAGCAATCTATTGATGTCATCCTCTGATGGGACTACCAGTTCCACGCCGTCGTATCCGATTTCCCCTGCTGCCATTAGCGCCTCTTCCCATTCCATATTCAACGACCTATTTCTTATTCCATATTATGAGCATAGGGAAGAGCCTCTCAGCATCTCCCCCTGCTGTTAAACCGTGCGTG
>JACKQG010003123.1_pt1 | contig 20704 bp, 19 predicted proteins | sample 8237621 | NCBI WGS metagenome assembly JACKQG01 (sample SAMN15677084, study PRJNA649215) | marine metagenome | biome: marine; feature: Black Sea; material: saline water; isolation source: suspended particulate matter (SPM) from the Black Sea western gyre | collected 2013-06-09/2013-06-10 | depth... | reverse complement strand
ATAAGAAAATAAAAAACAAAATCTTTTGTTCTAAAAAAACTATAAAAAAATTGACTGATAAAAACCGCCGATACAATTGTATTGCAGGATGGACAAATTTTGCCTAAACCAAAAGATTTTAATGATGCTGTCAGAATATTGCAAACTCTTTCTGGTAATGTGCATGAAGTTATTACCGGTGTGAGTTTAAGGACAAAAAATAAACTTAAATCATTCCACTCAATTACAAAGGTTTATTTTAAGAACCTAACCCCCGAAGAAATCCACTATTATATTGAACACTACAAACCTTATGATAAAGCAGGAGCTTATGGCATACAGGAATGGATCGGTTATATCGGGATTGAAAGAATAGAAGGCTCGTATTTTAATGTGGTAGGATTACCTGTTCAAAGGTTATATTCCGAGTTACTGAATTTTCTTTAATTAATCCTATCTTTGCAAAGATTTATTATTGATAACTTTCTGATTTAATTTCTTTTAATATAGAAATATCTATGAAAAAACCACTGATATTGATTACTAATGACGATGGGATATTTGCACCCGGACTTAGAAAACTTATTGAGATTGCCAGACAGCTCGGAAATGTAGTAGTAGTAGCTCCGGAAACATCTCAATCCGGAATGTCGCATGCTATTACAGTTAGAGCTCCTTTACGTCTCAGAAAAATCACAGAAGAGAAAAACTTTAAAGAATATAGTTGTAACGGAACCCCGGTGGATGCAGTAAAAATGGGTGAGCAAATAATTGTGCGTGGAAAACCCGACCTGGTTTTATCGGGAATAAATCATGGCTCAAATGCTTCGGTAAATATTATTTATTCAGGCACGATGGCTGCGGTGCTTGAAGCTACAATCGACGGAATTTCGGCTGTTGGATTTTCTATACTAAATTATTCAAAGGATGCCGATTTCAGTGCTGTTGATGAATACGTAAAAGCCATAATAGTAAATGTTTTAAAAAACGGTTTACCTGAAGGTATCTGTTTAAATGTAAATATCCCTGCAATAAAAAAAGAAGATATTAAAGGTATAAAAGTCTGCCGTCAGGCAAAAGGAAGGTGGAAGGAAGAATTTGATGAACGTATCGATCCGCATAACCGTGATTATTACTGGCTAACCGGTGTTTTTCAAAACGGTGATTCCGCACCCGACACCGATTCATGGGCTTTGGCAAATAATTATATTTCAGTTGTACCGGTACATTACGACTTCACCTCTCACAAAACTATCCCGGAAGTTAAAAAATGGAAAATGAAAGTATAATTTGATTTGATTACAGCAGGCAAAGAGATTGACTTATTTGAAAAAACTTTAATAATGGCATTACCGGTAAATATAAATAATCTCATTAATAAAGAATCAAGCTATAAAACTGATTAATACGGCATTGTAAAACAAGAAAAAACAGGAAAAAGCAAGAAAAAGGTAACAAAGATGGTAACTAAGATAAAAAAATAATTATCAAACTAAGGAAATCACATCCTGACATTTTAATTAAAGATTTATAATACTTATCGCATGTTAAAAAAAGACCACTACATATTCGGACTGCTTGTCGGAATCGCTTTTCCTGCTGTTATTTTTGGGCTAATTTTTATTATGAATCTGTTTTTATTAAAAACAGGAATTGCTGAATTTTACCTTGACAAGGAAACACATTTACTAATCAGTCTGGGCAGTAATTTAGTTCCCATAAGATATTATTTTGTGAACCTTACTTTTGATAAAACAGGCAGGGGAGTGTTGTTAATTACATTTGCTCTTGTATTATTTTTCTTTGCCTTTAAGGACACTTTTAACGGATTGTTATGAAATATTACATTATAGCCGGAGAAGCTTCGGGCGACCTGCATGCCTCAAACCTCATGAAAGAATTGAAAAAACAGGATTCTTCCGCTCAATTCAGGTGCTGGGGGGGGGATTTAATGAAGCAACAGGGAGCTACACTTGTAAAACATTACCGCGACCTTGCATTCATGGGATTTATCGAAGTAATCGCTAATTTGAAAGCCATTCTGAACAATATAAAATTTTGTAAAAAAGATATTTTTAATTATAAACCTGATGCTGTAATACTGGTCGATTATCCGGGGTTTAACATGCGGATTGCAGAATTTGCACATAAGGCGGGATTTAAAGTGTTTTATTACATCTCTCCTCAGGTTTGGGCATGGAAGGAATCGCGGGTTTATAAAATCAAAAAGTTTGTTAACAGGATGTTCGTTATCCTTCCTTTTGAAAAGGAGTTTTATACTAAGTACGATTTTGAAGTAGATTTTGTGGGGCACCCGTTATTGGATATGATTGAGCAACTCCCGGAAAACAAGCCTGTAGAGTTTAGAAAAAATAACAAAATTGATGACAAACCTTTTATTGCACTTTTACCCGGAAGCCGTAAACAGGAGATAAAAAAAATGTTGCCGATTATGCTTTCCGTAACTTCTGAATATTCTGATTATGGTTTTTTGATTGCAGGAGCACCGGGAGTTGAAAAAGAATTCTACGAACAATTCACACCGGACAATAATGTAAGTATCGTTTATAACCAGACTCATGAATTATTGAGAAATGCTGATGCGGCAATTGTTACATCAGGTACTGCCACACTCGAAACGGCTTTATTTGAATTGCCGCAAGTGGTAATTTACAAAGGCAGCTTTATTTCTTATCAGATTGCCAAAAGAGTTGTTGACAAAAACATTACTAAATACATTTCGCTGGTGAATTTAATAATGGACAAGGAAATTGTGAAGGAATTGATCCAAAACAATCTGAAAACTGTTAATTTAAAAAATGAATTGACGAGAATTACGGAAAATGAAACCTACAGGCAAAATCTGAAAAATGATTATAAATTGTTAAAAGAAAAACTTGGAGGTGCGGGAGCTTCTGAAAAAACGGCTAAGTTGATTTTAAGCTTAATATAATTTGACCGGAAAATAAATGCTTGTCATGTCTGATAACATAAAATTCAATAATCATTATTAAATTTTATTATCTTTACCCGAAAATGAAAATTTAAACAGGATATTATGAAAAAATATTTACTCTTAACAGTTATAATTACTTTGCTCACAAACAATATTAAAAGTCAGGATGAAAGTTTTTTGAGCTTATGTGTTGGTGCTGCTCTGCCACAAGGTACGTTTGCAAGTAAAAATTTTTCAAATGAAGGCGCCGGCTATGCAACTTCAGGATTTCTTTTTGGTTTTGATGTAGCCTGGTTCCCCGACGATTATCTTGGAATAGGCGGTACTGTAACCTTTGTAAATAACAATATAGATAAAAAGAAATATGAAGAAGATTTATTAAAAAGACTCCTGGAAAAATATCCTGACCTGGAATTACCTGATAATACGGAGATTTATTTTGATATGAGTGAATGGAGGTATGTAAATTTGATGATTGGTCCTAACGGAACTTTCAATGCAGGAAGATTTAATTTTGATTTACGTGCTTTAGCAGGAATAAGTTTTGTGTTCCCTCCTGGTACCGAACTTCAAATCAAACATTCGGGTGAGCAAATACTTAGTACAAATCATGAAAAAAAAGTATCGCTGAATTTAGGATTCACACTTGGAGCAGGTGTTAGATATGCTTTAAAGAATAATTATGTTATTAGATTGGTTGCCGAATATGTAGGTACTAAAGGGACTTTTGATGTTACCGAAGATATTAGCAAAGAGGTTATTGGTGGAGATATAACTTTAGAACCGCAAACCCGGAAAGTGGATTATCCTGTAAACAATATCCAGCTTGGAATAGGAATTGCTTATCATTTTGGTTTATAGGACATTAAAATAAAAATACAATATAAATTGATTCATTATGGATAAAATAACAGTTGTTGGCGCAGGAAACGTTGGCGCTACTTGTGCAAATGTGATCGCTCATAAAGATTTAACCAGGGAAGTTGTACTGGTTGATATCAAGGAAGGAATAGCCGAAGGTAAAGCCTTGGATATTTGGCAGACTTCCTCGATCAATAATTTTAATACCCGTGTTGTTGGAGTTACAAATGATTACCTGCGTACAAAAGGTTCGGGTATTATTGTAATTACTTCAGGTTTGCCACGAAAACCGGGAATGTCGCGTGACGACCTGATAAAGACCAACGCAGGCATTGTTAAGGAAGTCACCGAAAGGGTTACTAAATACTCCCCTGATGCGATCATCATTGTGGTTTCTAATCCTCTGGATGTTATGACCTATTGTGCCTATCTTGTTTCTAATAAACCGTCTCAAAAGGTTTTCGGAATGGCCGGAATTCTGGATACCGGACGATACCGTGCATTTATCGCAGAAGCGCTTGATGTTTCGCCAAAGGATATTCTTTCGCTTTCATTGGGAGGACATGGCGATAGCATGGTTCCTTTACCACGATATACTTGTGTAAACGGAATACCCATTAATGAACTGCTTGGTCAGGACGAAATTAACAAGATAGTTGAAAGAACACGTTTTGGTGGAGGCGAGCTTGTAAACCTGATGGGCACGTCAGCGTGGTATGCACCGGGTGCAGCAGCAGCGCAGATGGTGGAGGCTATTGTGGATGACCAAAAACGAATCTTTCCGGTTTGTGCCTGGTTGCAGGGAGAGTATGGCTTGAAAAATATTTATATGGGAGTTCCTGTTAAGCTCGGTAAAAACGGTATTGAAAGTATTATAGAGATACAGCTATCAAAGGAAGAAAAGAAGTTGTTGAGCGAGTCAGCCGATTCTCTGAAAAAGGTGATGAAAGTGCTGGATGATATGAAGTTGTTTTGATAATTGCATGGGGCAGGGTGCAGGGAGTTTGCTGTATGGTATTATTTGTAGGATAAACAGTTTCATTTTATAATTTAAGTATATAAAGGCATTGCTGGGATGTGATGTCTTTTTTGTATTTTCGGACTTTAAATTGAAAGTATGGAAAGAATAGTTGTTTTAACGGGTGCCGGAATTAGCGCTGAAAGCGGCTTGCAGACTTTCCGCGACAGCGACGGGCTTTGGAATAAATACAGGTTTGAAGACCTTGCCAGCCCGCAGGCATGGGCAAGAGACCCTGAACTTGTGCTGGATTTTTACAATATGCGAAGGAAAAAGCTTTTTGAAGTCGAACCAAATGCCGCTCATTATGCAATTGTTAAATTGGAAGAAAAATATGATGTGCAAATCATTACTCAAAATGTTGACGACCTTCACGAACGTGCAGGTTCATCCAGAGTGCTTCATTTACACGGAGAATTAAAAAAGGCAAGAAGTACGGTTGATGAAACCCTGGTTTATGAACTTGATAGTTGGGAACTAAAAATGGGTGATAAATGCGAGAAAGGTTCACAACTAAGACCGCATATTGTCTGGTTTGGTGAGATGGTGCCTATGATTGAACCTGCTGCTCAAATATCTTCCACTGCTGATATTTTTATTGTAGTAGGGACATCCATGGTGGTTTATCCGGCAGCAGGCCTGATCGGATATGCCGGAAATGAGATCCCAAAATATTATATTGACCCGAAGGCATCCCATGTAGGCGGAATCTCTAATTTAACAGTGATAACGAAGAAAGCAGGGGAGGGGGTGCCGGAGTTAGTGAAGAAATTACTAAGTGACTGATTAATGGATTTAGACCGGCTTAATCTTGTTCAGCTATCCTGCCACATTTAAATTCAAAACTCCTGACGCACTTAAAACGAAAATGTAACTTATTAATTTCAAATTCTCCATAGCCATAGCATAGGGTTTAAACCCTATGCTATTTACCGGATAATATTCTCCTTAAAAAAGATATTTTTTAACTCATTAAAAGTAATGGGTTTAGCCACGATCTTTTTGTTTTTATCTAAAAGAAACATTGTTGGCGTTGCGTAAATGTTGTAATCAATCGCGACCTGACTGTCCCAGCCTTTTAATTCGGAACAGTCTATCCAGGTGTAATTAGCTTCTTGCAGTGCAGCAAGCCATTCCTCTTTTTCAGTATCGAGGGAAACGGATAATACCTCTAAAGTATTTCTGCTTACACTATTTACATAGATGTTATGGATTTTAGGCAAAACTTCATTGCAATGCGGGCACCAGCTAGCCCAGAAAAGGATTAGCGTATATTCCGAATTTATTTTAGAAAGTTTTATTTGTTCGCCGTTAATGTCAGGGATAACTATTTCAGGTGCTTTTTTACCTTTTGCCAGTTCAGCGTATTTTATAAGTCTGGTTTGAAGATCGGTTTTGCGTTCTTCGTTTTTACATTGTTCAGGAGAGTAGTTTTCAGCAATGTAATCAAGCACTTTTTCAAAATGGAACCGCTCAAAGCCACCCACAAGATAATCTACAATAAATTCATAAATGATGTTGTTGTCCATTGCCTCGTACATGATTTTGTCCACTGCTTGTATAAAGGATTCCTCTAATTGTTCCTGTGTGAAGTTGGGATTGCTGTAAATCGACATGTATTCAATTGCCAGCGAAGTATAAGCGTTGCTTCTGATAAGTTCAACATCGGTAAAATCAATATGGTCAAAAAAGTGTTCAGTGGCATATTCTCTTCTTCCGGCTTCATCGAGTTCAGGGTCGAAGAAAAGCGGTTGGCGAAGTCTGAAAATCTTTGTTGCCCAGGCATCAGGATTGGATTCAATAACTTCATTAACGTATCGTACAAAATCTTCTTGAATATTGACAAACCGGGTTTTCGCAATATTATAAAAAGTGTCTGTTTGCGGATAATAATCAACCAAAGGAGCCAGCAGGTCGAATTTTCTGCGGTATTCATTATTAGCTCTCAGGAAGTCGTAGTAAATCATGTTTTCTTTTGAAGAAATTACTTTCAGGCTGTCGTATAGAAAATTATATTGTGTTTTTATCTCAATATTTTCATGGTTATAAATTATATCAAAATAAATATTCTTATCAAGGAATATTCTGTACATTCCCGGGTAATAGGATTCTTTTAATGTAAAATATATCAGCCCTGTGGTATCAGGAACAGCAGTATCGAGAATATGGTTCTGGTCTCCGTAAAAACCTGCCAGATAAATTTCTTTTTCCGGAATATCTTGTACTTGTATCTTCAAATTATATTCCTGGCTCAAACTAACCTGGTAATAAGTTAAAAAGATAAGAAGGATAGAATATTTCATAATTAAATATTAAAACCCGGCAAAATTAGGAAATTATTGAATTGTTGAATTATTTAGCCCAAAAAGAGCCAAATTTATGGCATTTTTCATTTTATGGTTAACACTTTTTTAATAATCTGAAAATTCTTTGTGATGTCTTTGTGGCAGGTTTTTTAGCCACTAAGACACGAAGTCTCAAAGATACACAAAGAGTAAAAAGTGTAAACTAAAATTAATTCATTTTGAAAAACGGGCTAAAAACAAATTTGTTTGTACATTTGCCCTATTATCAGGAAACACAACTAAGTATGTCTTCAGTATCTGCTCATAACATTCCCGAATGGGTTTTTACCAAAATGAAAAATTATTGTGTTTATCAGGAAAGATGCTTGATGGATGTGAAGCATAAACTCGGGCAATTTCAATTACAGGAAAAAGTTTACGAAAGTATTTTATCCAAATTGATAAAGGAAAACTTTCTTAACGAAGAAAGGTTTGCTAAAGTTTTTACCAGTGGAAAGTTCAGGATAAACAAATGGGGTAAGAGTAAAATTTATAAGGCATTACAGCAAAAACAAATTCCTGAATTATTCATCCTGGAAGGCTTAAACGAAATTGATGACAAAGAGTATATTGCCACTCTCAAAGAAATAATTTTAAAGAAGGAAAAGGAATTGTCTGAACCTGATTTTACCAAACGAAACCGAAAACTTGCTAAGTTTGCCATCTCAAAAGGCTATGAGCCGAATTTGGTTTGGAAAGTGCTTAACTTTCAGGATTTATTTAGTTACAAGTAAAAAGAGGTATAAATTCGAAAAAATTTCATAAGATGATAATAAAAGAACAATTGAAGGATCTACATAAGAGGCTTGATGCCTTAAGGAGGTTCCTTTGACGTTGATAATAAATTAAAATTAATCGAAGAAGAAGAACAGCTTACCTATTCAGCAGACTTCTGGAACGATCCGAAAAAAGCCGAAGGAGTCCTGAAATCAATCAAAGAGAAAAAAAACTGGACAAAGAGATTTGATGAGGTCAAAACCGGATTTGAAGAACTTGAAGTGATTTTTGAGTTTTTTGAGGTAGGCGAAGCCGGCGAGGAAGAATTAGACAAGCAATACAAGGTATCACTCAAACTTGTAGAAGACCTTGAATTTATGAAGATGCTGAGCGGTGATGAAGACAAACTCGGCGCAATCCTTCAAATCAATCCGGGTGCAGGTGGAACGGAAAGCCAGGACTGGGCGCAAATGCTTATGCGAATGTATATCAGGTGGGGCGAAAGAAATAATTGTAAAGTAAAAGAACTTGATTTGTTGGAAGGTGATGTTGCCGGTATTAAATCTGTCTCATTGGAGTTTGATGGAGAATTTGCATTTGGGTATTTAAAGGGGGAAAATGGTGTGCACCGGCTTGTGAGGCTGTCGCCTTTCGACTCTGCCAATAAGCGGCATACCTCGTTTGCTTCGGTTTATGTTTACCCGATAGTTGATGAAAGTATCGAAATTGAGGTCAATCATGCTGATATTACATGGGACACCTTTCGGTCGAGCGGACCGGGAGGGCAGAACGTGAATAAAGTGGAAACGGCTGTCAGGCTCAGGCATCAGCCATCCGGGATCATCGTTGAATGCCAGGAAACACGTTCGCAGCAGCAAAACAGGGATAAAGCTTTGCAAATGCTAAGATCTCAGTTGTATGAAATCGAGATGAGGAAAAAGAAAGAAGCCCAGGCTGAAATTGAAGGAAATAAAAAGAAAATAGAATGGGGTTCGCAGATAAGAAATTATGTGATGCATCCATATAAAATGGTGAAAGACTTAAGAACAAACTTTGAAACCGGTAATGTACAAGCTGTGATGGATGGCGATTTAGATAGATTTATCAAGGCATTTCTAATGGAATTTGGCGGGTGATTATATACTAAAAACGGGATAAATTATTACATTTTATAAATAGATATGAACACTTTGCAGTCGGCAGTCGGCAATCGACAATTGGCAATCCACAGGAGGTAATCCATACAGACTCCTTTCAGTCGTTGGCAGTCAGTTGACTGGAGACTGACCCCGAAAGCTTTCGGGGGAAGACTGGAGACTGAAAAAAAATGTCCAATTTTAACCCGTTAGATGTATAATATAAAATAACCAATTTTTTATGACTGAAGAAAACAAAAAACATATACGCCCCTCATGGGATAAATATTTTATGGACCTGGCTCATTCCGTATCAAAACGTGCCACTTGCGATAGAGGCAGGGCAGGTTGTGTAATTGTGCGTGATAAGCAAATTCTGGTTACCGGATATGTAGGTGCTCCGCGAGGACTGCCACATTGTGATGATGTTGGTCATTTGCTTAAAAAAGTAATTCATGAAGATGGTTCTGAAAGTCGGCACTGTGTCAGGACTGTACACGCCGAGCAGAATGCCATTACCCAGGCTGCCCGTAGAGGAATTGCCCTGGAAGGAGCCACACTCTATGTGCGAATGACACCCTGTCGTACTTGCGCCATGCTTATTATAAACTGCGGTATTGAAAGAGTTGTTTGCGAAAAGAAATACCACGCCGGAAGAGAATCGGAAGAAATGTTTAAACAGGCAGGAATAAAACTTGAATACTTTTCGGAAGATACTCTGAAATATGAGGATCGATAATTACATCCCAATTTTTTCTAAAGTCGCTTTATCTCTTTCGGAAACTGTAGCAGCAGGATGATGCTCTATAAAAGCCGTTATGGCTTCGTTATGGTGGTAGGGAATAATAATTTGGAATGGGTATAAATAAACTTCCTATGTTGAAGCTACGGGGGATAATTCAAAACCACGCTGGTGAGTAGGAGTTATTCTTTTGATTTATATGCTCGGTCTCTGTGGATAATATTCAATATATATAAAGTTCTTGTATCGTCATCAATATGCACAAATATCCTGTATTCCCCTTTTCTTGCTTTTCGAAATGGTAAATTTGGATCTTGAATTGTAGTGGTTTTTTTATATGGGGCTTCTGATATTAGTAAAATTTCCTTTTCAATTCCAGAATGAAGTTTTTTATCAATACTCTTTTTAAGTACTTTACTAAACTTCTTGGATAATACAATTTTATATGGTTCCGGCTTATCCAAATACTTCTTCCATTGTTAGAGTATTGCCATTCTTTATATCTTCCATTGCCTCATTCGTTTCTACATAAAGAACAACAAGTTCATAAATCATTTCAAAATAACCATTCAGGATGTTAAGTTTTTTGAGTAACTCAATAACTATCTTATCATCAATTTCAAAGTTCCCCAGAAAATTATTTAATCCCTTAATTGCTTTAGAAACAACAGGAAGATAATTATATAAAAAATTAATTTGATTGTCAGGTATTCTATTAGATTGAAACTCCTCAATTGTTGCAGGAAGCATGTTAATCAGGTATTCTGTTTGATCAAGAAACTTATTATTCATCCTGGTTACTACTTCTCGAGCCTCTGAAAACTTAATAGAGTTATCAAGTTGAGTAGAAATTAAAAATGAAATTACCGGATCGAAACCATTTAATATTTTATGATCACAATTCATAAACATTCATAATTTAAAATTAGAAATATATATTGCTAATACGATAATAAAACCAAAATGTTAGGAATAAATTGTTATGTTAAAATAATGATATTTTGATAGGGAGTTATCGTAAATTTTTTCATAAGTTAATAGTTAATTGACATTGCAAATATAAATAAAATTTATTAATTATCAAATATAGTAATTATTTTAACTAATTCCAAATACAAAAAAAATATCACAATTAAAAGGGAATTCCTTTACTTAGAGGATGTAAAGCTCGCCATTAATATAAACACATTGGAGGAACGGAGAAATACGAAACTGAAAATTTTGAAGATGATAAAAAAAGCAGTAATTTAGACGCTTTAATCCAAAACCTTGAAAAATCAACTGAGTTGGACAGGCATCGTTTAATTAAAATAATATAGATATGAAACGTATTACTTATATATTAGGAGCTGGATCTAATTGTAAAATGGGCTTCCCTTTGGGAAAAGAATTATATATGAATACTTATAAAGAAATATTAAACGATCCTAAATCTATATTAAACCAAATTCTTGAATTATTTGTATTGGAGATGGAAATTGAGCAATATCCAATAGAATTTGCCAAAATGTTAAAACTGTCTAATTTAGAATCAGTTGATGAGTTTGCTTATCATAATCCCCAATATGAATTATTTGCAAAGATTGCAATTTCATATTTTATTTTAAAAGCAGAGGGTAAACCAGATTTTGACATTTTCGATTTTCCTGAAGAAAACTGGTATAGATTAATTTGGAAAAATATTTATAACTCAGAATTCTTAGATTTTCCAAATAAAAATTATGGATTTATCACTTTTAACTATGACAGATCATTAGAAAATTATTTATACACAACTATTTTTAATACATACAATACCAGACATAAATTTAATTCAAAAAGATCCAGAACAAATGTCATGAAAAAAATTCCAATTTATCATGTATATGGAAAGCTTGGTAATTTACCTTTTGAAAAAGAGAGCAAATACCTGGAATATGGTTTATATAAAGAATTAATTTTAAAATATCAGAATAAAATTCCCACCCTTGTGAAGAAACTTTTTAATATAATTAAACAATCAATTGATACTATAAAATTAATTTATGATGAAAGAACTTTGGCTGGCGAATTAAAAGAAATCCATGAATTAATCTCTAATTCCTCTAAATTAGTTTTTTTAGGATTTGCATATAATTCCTTAAATATGACAATATTGGGACTGGATAAAACCAACCTTGATTACCCCAGAGACAAATTTGGATATTGTCATGATTTTGAGAAGAATAACAAAAACTTAATTTCTCAATTAACAGCTATTCTTAAAAACTACGGAATTGGATTTAATGAGAATAGATATAACAATATAAAGCAATATCTTTTAGAAGAAGATGGAGTATTGTAGATACGAACAAAAAAATAGTCCCGACTGGTGAAACCGTGTCTGGGCGTTTTTTTATCCCAGGATATCTTTTTCAATCTCCAGGACTTTTAAAATTGCAGGTCACGATTTTTTTTCTTTTCTGAAAAAAATCTGAATGCACCCAACGGGACGGAGGCAGTTATATTTTTTTCTATAGTTACCGGAGAGCTTTAGAGGGAAATATTTTTAATAATAGGTATCTTTGCCGATAAAGTGATTAAGCAGGTGTATAATTGCATGGTAGTTTTTATGGTAACATTTCAATTGTTTCTAGGATGTATTTTGAATGAATAACACGAGCTAATTTTATGAATATTGTGTCTTTTGTATCATCAACTACATATCTTTGTTGCGATACTAATCCCATAATAAATTGAAGATGTGGTCCGCCCATTAAGAAATATTGGTCAGAACGGGATCTTGCTTTCATTCCGTCTTCAAAGAAATATACTGGCCCGCCACTATTTCCAGGATAAACTTCAAAATCAAAGTAGAATGTGCTATAAACACTTGATGGTATTATAGGATATGAAGCTATTTTCCCACTCCTTAGAATAGGAAAACATCCAATAGAATCATAAGAACAATAAGGAAAACCTAAACAGTTTATTGTTTCACCTGTTCGAATATTCCAGGTTTTTATATCATTATCATTTATAAATAAGCCCTCACTTAAAGAAAAATAATTATTATCAAATATTTTAGGCAATGTAACATACATAGCAGCCACATCCATAGTAGGATGTTTTTTATAATAGTTTGTTCTTTTATTTCTGATTAATAATGGAAAAGGAAATGTTTTATAGATGCCATTATCATAGGTTCTTAAATAAATATATGCTTCATTTCCTATGATGGAATCCAAAACATGGGCTGCAGTGATAAATATATAATTCAAATCTTTTTTTGCCCGTTTGCTTGTCTTTTTTTTCTCATTATTTTTTTTCTTTTCTTTTGTTACTATGAATCCTGTACCGCAAGAATTGTTCCCAGAAATTAAATATGTATTTTTCATTAATACAATATTTAAATCTAAATCTATTCCTAAGGAATCCGTTTGTGAAAAAGAAAAACCAAATATTGATAATCCAATAATTAATAATAAAATTTTTGTCATTTTTTTCGTATTGTGCATAACTTGTGTATAAAGGCAATAAATTAATTAAACCAGTGAAATTAATAAAATGTCAATAACGATGAAATATCAATCAATCCAAATATCTGAGCTGCCGTAATCAGGATTACAACTATAATCACCCATCGTACGAAACGTGCACCTTTTTTAACCGCAAGCCGGGAAGCAATGAGTGCTCCTAAAACATTTCCAACAGAAAGTATTAAGCCGTAATATAAATTTACCTGTCCGTGAATAATAAAAACAAAAAGAATGACCGGAGACCAGATTAAAATAATGAGAACTTTTATGGCATTGGCTTTAACCAGGTCATATCCTGCCCCTAATACAATACCTGCTAACAAAGCATAACCAACTCCCATGTGCAGAAAGCCCCCGTAAATACCAATGAAAAAGAACAAAATCATTTGACCGGCGCTTACCTTTTTCTCCTGCAGCTCCTTTTTCCCTTTCAGCCACTGCTGTGGTTTGTATAAGATAACGAACATCATAATTAGCATCACAACAGCTATGGCTTTTTCTATGATCTCCTCATTAAGGTCAACGGCAATCCATGCACCGATAATAGAACCCAAGGCAGCAGGAATAGCCAGCCAGAATCCCTTTTTGTGATCAAGAACTTTTTGCTGTTTAAAACTGCCAACTGCCGCGATGTTTTGAAATAAAATGGCAATTCGGTTAGTTCCGTTGGCAACATTGGCTGGTAACCCAAGAAACATCAGGATGGAAAGCGATATAATTGAGCCACCGCCTGCCAATGTGTTGATAAAACCGACCAGCACACCTGATGCTATTAATACAACTATCTCAACCCAGGTCATAATATATTAAAATGAATCCTCAAAAATATTATTAAATTTTGTAACTAATCAGTGATTGAATTGAATTTCGTTATATTGTTAAAAAATCAGAAAATAAATACCAATTATCCCCTTCTGGAAGGGGTGTAGGGGTAGGAGTATATACAAATACTATTTATTTTCTGATTTTTTATTGACACACTGATTAGTTACTAAATTTTTATTCAGGAAATTAAATTAAGCAAACTTAGTTATGTTTTGGCAGTCTTCTTCCCAAAAACAACTACAATAAAATACAGGATAACCATATCAACCGGAAAAAGAATATAAGAAGGAACTCCGTAAGCCGCAGGAATTGTTCCGCAAAAAGTGGCAACAAAGCCGACTGTCAAAGCATAAGGCAACTGGGTTCGTACGTGCTCAATGTGATTACACGAACTTGCCAGCGAGCTTAAAATCGTGGTATCGGAAATTGGTGAGCAATGATCTCCGAGAACCGAACCGGCTAACACTGCAGAAACCACATTGTAAAAAACAGCTATCGACTGATCATAATCCAAGCCGTTTTCCTGTGCTAACAGCCATGAAGAAGGTAAAATCAATGGATAGAGAATTGCCATAGTGCCCCAGGAAGACCCGGTTGAAAATGCAACTAACGCTGCTAAAATAAACGTAAATGCGGGAATAAGGTACGGCGCCATATTTACATCTAATAAAATTCCCGCGATAAAATCAGCCGTGTGCATGTATTTTGTGATCAAGGCTATTGACCAGGCTAATACAAGGATCAAAACTGCTGTAAGCATTGTTTTAAAACCTTTTACAAGGCTCTCGATGCTTTCTCTTAATGACATTATCCGCTGGCTGATTGTCAGTAAAACCGCTACAAGTACTCCCGCTAAAGAAGACCAAAGCAATGCTTTATACGAATCGGCATGTCCGATAACATTCGACAGGTTTTTAGAAAATCCAAGTCCGGCATCCCATCCGGTTTCTTGCAACCCGGTGCTCACCAACCCGATGATTGTTCCGGCTACAATTACTATTACAGGTATTACAGCATTATACCACCTTTCCTTTTTTATTTGTTTTGGTTGAAATTCGCCGTGGCTCCCCGGATGTATGTCATCTATACCAAACTTTCTTGCTTTTCTTTCGGCTTTTAACATGGGGCCGAAATCCTTTCCCTTGAAAATCAATATCAAAATAAATAACAATGCCAAAACGGGGTAAAATGAATATTTCAATGAATTAAGGAAAACATCATAAGCCGTTTCATCCAATCCGATAGTATTAATCCCATCCTGAATGTAACTCAGTTCCGCTCCTATCCATGTTGTAACAAATGCAATAGAAGCAATAGGAGCAGCAGTGGAATCGACAATGTAACTCAGCTTTTCCCTCGAAATTTTTAACCTGTCGGTAACAGGGCGCATTGTATTACCAACGACAAGTGTGTTGGCATAATCATCAAAAAATATTACTATACCCAGCAGCCAGGTAACAAACTGCCCAGACCTGGCATTATTAGCATAACGCGAAAGTATGTTCACCACTCCTTTCATCCCGCCATTGTTTGAAATAAGTGCCACCATTGCCCCTATCATCATTGAAAAAACGATTATTGAAAGATGCCCGATGTCGTTCAGTGATTCGAGAATATAAACATCTATAATAGAAAATATTCCGTAAAATATTGCTGCAAAAAATGAATATCCCTGGTAATAACTTATAATTGCCGAACCTACAAAAAGACCGATAAATAAAGCCGTAAAAACTTCCCGGAAGATCAATGCAATTATGATAGCGATTAAGGGCGGGAGGATTGACATCCAGAGAGGAATCGGAGTAACGGTTTTTGAAAAAGTATTATCCCCGATTTGAATAGTTAAATCTTCTTTGCTTGTGAAAATGTGGTTAAATGAATACCTTCCGTCAACAAAATTTAAGAAATAAACCGAATCGTTAACCAAGACTTTCAATTGTTCATCAACTGCTGACTTCTCTTTTGGAAAAAAAATTTTAATCTCTGCAGGGATATTTTGTATAATAATTTTGCTGAATTCAATTTTAATATTTTCCGGTTCTATCTTCGTATGCTTTGTGGTGTCATCAATCATTATATTTTCCTGTGCAAATATCCATTGCGATAAAACACAGATAATCATAACCGGCAGATAAAAGTATAGTCGTTTAAAAAGCACCAAATATTTTTTTTGTAAAAATAGGGAAGAATTTGAATTATGAAGACAAGGGCAATATTTTATTTTTTAGTTATTTGTGAATACAACATTTTTATTTCTCTTTTTTTTTATTTATTCGTGTAAATCCGTGTAATTAGTTCCGATAGCTATCGGAATCTGCGTTCTATTAAAATTTATTTCAACTTCCTCAACGCCTTTGTTATTTGACTTGCCCCCCTGATAAATGAATCATTTTTGGAGCAGGCGTATTCGCTGGTTTTATATGCATAAGTCCAGCCCCAGGTGCCTGTATCAAAAATTGGATAATCTATTGGAACTTCTGCTATAATGAAGTTTTTAGTAATATCGCCAAGTTCAAGGATTCCACCGTTTCCGGGATTAATACCGATCATTACGCCACCGGGAACAACACCACTCCTGCCGCCTTCAGTAAAACTATAACGATGATGGTAACAGCCCGGACCTCTGCCTACATCCGACATTGTTGAAACATCCGCAGGATTAAAACCGATAATCCATTGAATTTGATACTCCGCAGCTTCAAGATATTTTGGTTCTTCCAATAAAATAGCAGTGGTTGCAAGTGCCCATGCAACATCTCCCATCTTCCTGTTGTTAGTATGCGGTACAATATTTCTTACGCTTCCGTCTTTTGCCGTTCCGCCAATCTGCCCGAAAGGAGATAAATTTGCATATTGCATTGAATAATCTGCCCAAAGTTTGAATGCATTTTTTATTTCCGGTACCAATTCGCTATCAGGGTTTCGCTTTATAAATTCATATAATGCAGGCAGGTGCATTCTCGGTTCCGTTACTTTCGTAGTTCTGCTATTATCTGAATAAAACAGACCATCCTTATCCTGTAATTCAAGAATACTCTTAACTCTTTGTTCGGCATCCTTCATGTACTTTTCATCTTTATAAATTTGATAAAGTTCCAAATCAATCTGTAAAAGCCCCGATACGATATAATACAGATTTGGTTCTTCCATCTTGATTGCCCTGTTATAAACATCTTTGGCAATAGCAAGGCATTTTTCCGCAAGTTCTTTATCATAAGGTAAAAGCAATCGCCCGGCTTTTGCTAAAACCAGTCCGGGTAAACATATTGCAGCACCCTTTATGATACCATAATTGTTGTCAATACACTCTTGTTCCGAAACTATACGTGGCGGCTCATTTTCGGGGGCACCAATCCAGACACATACATTTTCGAAATTGGAAGTGAAACCCGGATGAAACTCGCCATCCCAGTATGTTTTGCAAAAATATTTTGCTTCCCATGCAATTTCATTTATATACCTTGGCATACCTTCGAGAGTATCTTTAAGTTCCGAACCAAAATCATTCTGAAATGTTGTAAGTCCGAACAAACCCATGCTTCCGCCCCACATCCATTTACCGTAATCGCCGGCATCGTGCCAGCCACCCGTAACGTCAACCTTTGTCCCATCCTTTTTGATAATCGCATCTTCGGTATGACATGCCTTGTGAAAACCTTCCACTTCGGTTCCGCATCGCTGGTAATAATACCATTTGGCAGCTTTTGTTGCAAGGTCAAGATAAATATCTTTTTTTATCGGGAAAACATAAGAATCGGATACCTCTTTAGTTTCATTGACTTTTAACCTGACAAAATAAAGCCCTTCTTTTTTAAAATCAGAGAAATCAGCTATGTAATTATTCCCTCCCCAGATATGATTACCTGTTTCAATCAAATCACCCGTATAAACAACAGGTTGCGGGTCAGGGTGCTGAACATTATTCAATGCGTCAATTAATTCAAACTTGCCTGTGAGTTTTGTATCATTCGCCCAGATTACAGCTCTTTTTACTCCATAAACAGCATATCCACCATGCGAGATTATCGGACGTAAAGTTGGTTGGGCAATTATCTGATTTTGTGCCAAAGGCGACCAGCTATCGGTCTGTTGCTTTATTCGCCTGATTGTCCTTGCCTGTTTGACTTTTTCTTCGGCTGTTAATGTCCCGAGATTTTTTAATTTACGTGAAGCAACTCCGAATTCAATAAATTTTTGATAATCGTTTACAGTTACTTCAAATATCAACCGTTCGTTTTCAAATTTATAATCAATATCCTTTTTTTCAACTGTTTTGGTATCATTCAAAACGGGCATACCCAAAATAAAAAAATACATCGGGTCAAAACTAAGCTCGCACTCTGCATTATTAATATCCGGATTTTCAGACAGTAAAAAAGCCAGCCTGACTTTATCGCCGTTCTGATAAATATTTGCTTGAATTGATTTAATTTCCGGTTCTGAAAAAACAGGTAAGTCTTTTCTCAGTTTCCAGTCGTTGCCGAAATTACTTTGGGCTTTGCTTGTCAGGGTAAAAAATATTATCCCTGCTGCAAAAAATAAAACGAATTTAAGATTTTTCTTCATTTTGAATTTTAATATGAACTTTACCTTGGATGTACAACATTTTGTAAAAATAAACATTTTGCGTATAATACAACAAAAGCTGCAAGATGCCCTATAAAAATCAAAACTTATGAGCCAGAATATGATATTTTGGATTTTTACCTTTAAAGTAATCTATCTTTTTCTGCCTAAGTTCTTTATCTAAAAAAATACGTAATATCCCGCAGCATATTTGCGTAATTTCCCTTATTAAAATTGGGTATCTTCCCTATTGTTTTTTCTTTTTTCCTTCTATAAATTTGCCTTGTTATTTGAGAGGATATGCTTATAACTTCTTTTAATGGATTTCGTATAAATAAAAAATAATGTGGTTAACACTAAAAATTAATATAAGTTATCATTAACAACCTTAATAAACATAACCCTTTAAAAAAACAGATGAAAAATTTAATCTTTATTGCAAAAAAATGTAGTTATTTTAATAAAAAACCATTATGTAAAAAAACTGCCGGGTTCTTTTCCCTGTTACTACTAGTTTTATCCTTGCTGATTTTAAATGCGTGCAAAAAGGATGATAATCCCGTTCCTGTTCCTGTTGACAATACTGGAGGATTTGAAATAATAGAAGAAACTGAACTAAATATTGACGACATTATGGAAGATTTAATGGTGTATCCTGATGACCCCGATATTTATGACTATCATGACGCATTTTATGATATAAAGGAAGAAGCAGGTGATATTATCCCTTTTATTGTCTGGTCATGCAAAGTAAAGTATGAATCCGTTGACAATAATGGAAATGAAATCAAATTAAGCGGTCTGTTTATTTACCCTGATCGCTGGCCTTTTAAAGTTCATACCCCGATCATTTCATTTAATCATGGCACACAACTGCAAAAAAAGTATGCCCCTTCACAATACAGCTTTTGGAAATTTAAGCCACTTGACTTCGCAGAAGTATTGATTGCTCAAGCAATGGCTTCTTATTATGGCTGGGCAGTAATTTTGCCGGATTACCAGGGAATGGGCGAAGATGTATCAGAGAACCATCCATATTGTGTAAGGGAAAAACTGGCAATAGCTACTGCTGATATGATAAAAGCTGCTAAAAAAACAATTATGCACGATTATCATAAATATGTTAAATGGGATGGCAAAACTTTCCTGTTGGGGTTTTCTGAAGGAGGCTTTGTTACTATGGCTGCAACACAGGAACTGGAAAAAAGAAATGAGCCAATTAACGGAGTTGCATGCATGGATGGACCTTATGACCTTACAGGTACCATGCTTGATGTAATGTTAAGTGACGAACCTTTTCCTGTTCCATATTTTTTACCAATGTTTTTTGTTGGCTTTAACACTATCTATCCTGAATCATTTGCTTATAACGAGATGCTTAAAAATCCATACAATGTTGACATACCTAAATATACTACAGGATTTTATCCTGAAAGTGTTGTTAGCGGCATTATGCCATCCAGCGGTATCCTAAAAGAAGTATTTACTGGTAATTTTATTGACACATTAAAAGCCGCGAATAGCAAAGCTTATAAAACACTATACAAAAACAATGCATTCATTAACAATGAATCTGCTATATGGAAACCTACAACAAAAATGCTCTTTTGGCATTGCAAAAATGATGACTGTGTTCCTTTTGGTAACTTTACCAAAGTAAAAAGTGAGTATGGAGCAATGTCGAACATAGAATATGTTGAATGGCCACCGATTAATCCTATTATGGGCCAAACTATTCATGTTTCGGTTGCTCCCCGTGCCTTTAAGGAAGGCGCCCATTGGATCTATCAACAAACCAAATAGAAATTGAATTAAATATTTAAATAATAACTGATAATTAAATAATTAAATCATGAAAAAACAAATAAGTATTATCATCCTTTTGCCTTTTAGTAGAACGTGCCAATTACGTTTTTTGATGCCACAGGAAGTAAAATAAATCTTTTTTGCAAAAAGGATCCCCCCGCCACTGTGTCCGATTGGTAAACAACTATTGCGGGCTACTTCTCTGTGAGCGCCGATAACATCGCAAACCCTGCGTGTAGTTCTATTGATTTGGCAT
>JACKQG010003121.1_pt1 | contig 20708 bp, 11 predicted proteins | sample 8237621 | NCBI WGS metagenome assembly JACKQG01 (sample SAMN15677084, study PRJNA649215) | marine metagenome | biome: marine; feature: Black Sea; material: saline water; isolation source: suspended particulate matter (SPM) from the Black Sea western gyre | collected 2013-06-09/2013-06-10 | depth... | reverse complement strand
TCGGTTTTGACAATGATTTTATAAAGATACACACCATTGGCGAGCATATTGCCATCTTCATCGCGACCGTCCCAGTATTCTTCATTATAGCCTCGGCGCGCAGAAACTCTTTGAAATGTTTTGATGAGTCTGCCGGACACAGTGTAAATTTTGATGGTTACATCATCGGGTTCCTGGGTTAAATCATAAGTAAAAACGGTATCTTTTTCAAAGGGATTAGGGGCGTTGATAATATTGTCTATCTGTACATCTTCGTCGAGGGTAAATCTATAGGGTGATGCGTCATCGCCGTCTAAATAACTCTGGTTTTTACTTGTGTCCATGGCTGATACTTGAATATGGTATTCACCGTTGAATAGGTTGGGTGCAAAAAGTAGTTCCGCGTGCGTTGGGTCTGTTTGGGTAAAGCTGAATTTGTAATCTTCTCCTACTTGAAGCTGTTTCAGTTGCTCACCGACCTTGCCAAACCATAGCATGATGCTGTATGGTTTAATCCCGTGTTCATCCGTAATCTGGATGTCGAACTGGGGCTGAGAGTTTATCATATCCCCGTCGAAAAGAAGGACACCATCATTGAGATAGATATTAATTTGAGGCGGGGTTAGGTCAGGTTGTTCTTCGACGAAGAATATAAATTCTTCATAAGGTTCATCTTCTGTACCGGTGATATTATTATTGAGGTCACGCACGAAGATGTGATAGATGTATTTGCCGATATAAAGAATTGGCGTATAGCGAACCGGGACGGAAATCAACTTGCTTGAAACATCGTAATCATCGGTTGGAACAGGCTGAAATGGGCCATCGTTTTTGCTTATCATGAAGGAAAAACTTTCTATCTCTATCCCGTTTATGTCCTCTAATAGAATTGAAATTTCGGGACGCGGTGGGATGACGCTACCGCTTTGCGGTTGTTGTCCGCCGGCCCACAGCCGCACTTTTGGCGGTTTTTTATCGTTATTTTGCATCAGCGCAAAGGTTCCCAATCGGTCAATTTGGGTTTCAACGACGCCAACCATAGCGGTGCTAAATTTAATCTTATCTCCGAGTGTAAAAGCAGTTTCGCCCGCATTGACTGTAATTGCGATGCCAAGATTCGGTAAAACAAGCCGCCGATTGACCAGACCGGTTACAGGTGTGCCGTAGGTATAACGAACTATTTGATTCAGTTCGTCACGGAGTTCATATTTTTTCTCATCTCTGAAGAAAATTAGCCATTTCCCAACTTCAAAGTTCAATAGGGCCTCATGTTCGTCCCCGTCTTCGTCGGGATTTTCAACAAGTAATTCTATGTGAGCAGAACCGCTTCCATCATTATAATTTCTAATGCTTGCTATGCTAGTAGTTCCACCAGAAGCAACGTAGGTTTTGAAAGCGAATATATCTCCATATTCAAAAGTCAATGGATTACCCATATCATCATTTCTTATCGGGATGTACAATTCCAATCCAAGCATTTTGTCGTTAAAGATTTCTCCAATCCTGCCTGTTCTATCCAACTTTCCGTTTGTTTCTTCACCCTCCTTCCTTAGAAGTACCTCGTATATTTTGTCATCCAGGAAGAAAATAATCCACTGTCCTACTGGGGTTAAACTTTGGTCAACTTTAATGTTGCCTATGTTCAGAGGCGTGGGATTGGAATTTTCAGTAATAGCGGTAGTAACATAACCGCGTTGCGCAAAGTTACCATCTTCTTCGGTTATTAGTTCCGAGGGTAATATATTCCAAGCTTCTCTCTGCTCATTATAACTATAGAGGGAAAAAGTTTTCGCTTTTTTAAGCATTGATTCCATCAGAATCTTTTCCTCTTCTTCAGTCAGTTGCGTCAAAGGATTAAAATCTAATTCCTCCATAACCATCTCTCTCAGTTTGTGCACATCAAATTTGAACTGGAGATTCGCTTTCTTCTTGAAAGTATCTGTATCCGACTGTAACTCTATTTTGAACGCATCTTTGCCTGAGATAGTCGGCGAAGGAGTTGGTATAATATCCGGCTGGTCGGAGTGAGGGGAAGCGACGGAACTTATGGAAACGATTGTCGGTTCGACGGAACCTGTGGGTATGAAGAAATTCATCAATTTGTTTAGACTGAAGGCATTTAAGTCCTCATTTTTTTTCATGACAAAATCGTTTATGAGGAACATCTTGGAGATTCTATTATCGAAATAGAGAGGTTCCTCAAGTTCCCCCATAATTCTATCTTCATGGTCATAATCATACAATTCAGGGTCAGCCCAAACATAAATCTGATGTAAACCTGAAGTCAATGGTTTCTTGAGAGTTATCGTTGCAATTGCTGTTTGAAGCGGTTCGGCAGGCGCCTCACCCTCCCTTGGCTGCCAATCTTCTGTCTTGAGAATAGTATTGCCCAGAATTGGCGCATTCTCATCGATAATCGCATCACCGTTTACATCCGGGTTGCCATCAAAGAAATACACACTTACATCCGTTTTTAACGATTTTCCACCGTTATTTTCGAGTTTTGCAGAGAGCTCCATTTGGGAGAATACATAGAATATTTGAGGCTCCAGCGATGCCAAATCCTGCGAAATAGCGAGGTTTGGTCCCAAAGGCGCCATTACTGCTTCCATTTCCGTTTCGACAAGGTTTCCTTCTGTATCAGAGATTTTTATCTGATATTTTATCGACTGTCCGCCTTTGGGCAGCGGCAAAGGATGTTCCAGTTCCCACTTCCCGCCATCTTGGATGATCATATTCTCATTATTCCTTTTGAAATCAACCGTGTTGTACCAGTGACATATAACGTTTTTAATGCCCGCTTTAGGTCCTATGTTATCAGCCAATTCCACATAAATCTGCAGAGCAGTTTCATTATTAGTGAACTCGTGGTGTTGCGTTAGAATCACGGGCTTGCGAATAGAAAATTTTGCGCCGCCAACCGCCGAAATTCCATCTGTTGTTGCGAACATTCTAACAATACCATCTCCACTGATAACGTTTGGAGGAACATCCAACCTGATATCTCCAAATTCCCCTTGCCATATCGAAACGACCTTCCGTTGAATTGGAATGTCGTTTTTCAGGTTATCATCCAGGTTATTGGGGTAGATTACATTAACTATTAAGTCTGTGCTAAAATCAGAAACTTTCTCAAAATTCGCGCCCGTTGATTGACCATTAGTAACACCAGTTACAGATTTATATTTGCCAACGACATTGCGTTTGATTACCAATTCTTTCGATGGGTCAAGAGATTGTTCCTCAAGTTCAGTGATGATTTCAAGTTCAGGCAACATAAGCCGCGTAGCCGGGTCGCCAAAAAGAGTGTACTGTTCAACGCCTGGAATCCAGAGAGATGTATGCTTGGCGATAAAATTCGCCTTTGATTGTAAAATGATAAGACCCAGGATAGCCGGTTTAATCTTGAACATCTGGGTGAAAAGCTCCTCATCGAAAGCTGAGTTTGCTGCTGCATAAGTCAATCTGGTGGCGCTCAAGGATGCAATAGCGCCGCGATTTTCGCCCAAAAGAAATTCTTCACTGAGGCCACGTTCGCCGAACTTCAGGGGTTTATCAAAGAAACCATTGAGACAAGTTGTTGTGATGACGAATGGATATTTTCCCTTATTTTGCAGTGTCTGAATATTATCTCCTCGAAAAATATTTTGGTCTGCCCATGTCCAACCGCCTCCATGTCCAGCATATTCAAGAACAACCACACCTTTATTTATATTGTCAATAATCTCCTTGTTAGTACGTGTGGGGCTTTGAATTACTCTCAGATAGACTTTTTGAGTATCATAAGCAACGGGAATGTAATGCTGTATCAATTTCTCCCGGCTTTTTTCAAACTCATCGTCTCCGACATGGTCAATTTCGTCATCGGCAATTTGCATTATTCTCGCACGCCATAGACCATCATCTGTTTGAGAACTCTGGTCGTAAGCGATAATCTTTTTTACAATTCCCCTCAGTTCTGATGTGTTTTGCACTGCTAACCGACCTATAGCCATATCAGGAAGGCTGTCATCACCGCTAACGGTTACAAACTTGTGGTCCATTGCCGTTTCGCCGCCTTCGGGCGACCAGCCATGATAAGTCGGCACAAATATTGGATAAAGATTAAATTCCATACCATAATCTTCCTGATACATTTTAACGGTACTATTTTTATAATCGTAGTGCGCGTCGCCGACAAGTAGAACGTAAGTAGGTTTTTTATCCCAGTTATGGTAAGCATATCTGAGAAAACTTTGGATGGCGCGTGGGTCGAATAGTCCATAACTGAATTCATCGTAGACATCCTCAATATCGACAATTAAAACATCTAAACCTTTAGGTTGAGTAGCTTGCGTATCGAAACCACCTTTTTGTCTATGTTCAGCCAGAGGTTCAATCCCTTTGATAAAATTTTTATGTGAAATGATAATATAGTCTATTGTATTTGCTGGATTTCTCAAAGTTGAGGGTTTATCTTTTACAATTTTGGGAACTTTCATATATGATGTCGATTGAGCGGCATAATATCGAGTTCGTTGTGTGACATTATCCTCAAAAACCAGAGTATACTTGTTTTTTTCCTGCTTAACCGCGGTATTTACAATCCGGGCGACAATTTCGGAATCGCTAATTTGATATGTTTCGATATCTGGGCTCGTAAAGTCCTCTACATAGTAATGCACATAGCCGCTGACCGGTGGCACAGTATCCGAAGAGAATTCCAGAACCCCATGTTCGGATTCGAAATTACGCCAATATTCTACCTCAAACCAATCGAGCAAAAAATCGGCTTCATTAGCTGGTGTATTATTATTATCCTCGCAGTTAACCGTGAGTACGTTCCTGAAGCTAAGGTACACCGGATGGAAATACGAATGAACTACAGGCGCGTTTTGACCATTCCATTGCGCGGTTAAAACTGAGCCACTATTCAAAATTACTGAAGCTTTATGCAACTCATTTCTGCGGTATGAGATGCCCTGAAATCTCATGCTAAGTAGCGGTCTTTTAGGAATATCTTTGACTAATTTTGGCAAGTAGAATTGAAAAGCTTTTTGAGATTTCCTGGTTTGCCCAGTAAAACTAGTCCAGAAATAATGGTCAGCCAATTCAGACTTGGTATTCACCAATTCATCATGTACTCTATCCTCTTCAAAATGCTCACGGGCCTTGAATACCGTTGGTATTTCCGCCTCCGTACTCTCTGGCGTTCCATCCTTGGTGAGGATTCGGAGCCCTGGGTCGCTGCCCCAACTGAGCATGTATACATTCGTATTGGTAAATCTATTATTTTCAACTCCTTTGCCATAAAATAGAATATAATCTGCGTCATCAAATCGTCCATCTCCCTCACCATATACGTAAATTCGAACCTCATCGCCTTCCATATGCAGTTTAATCGTATGTGCATCGACATCAGTAAAATCAGCCCCCAGAGCTTGCAACTCTTGGTATGTCACCTTGTATATGCCGGTTTCTTCCACCATTAGTTTATACACCGTTGTCTCAGGTGCTTGAAGCGACATCAGTGAAGGGGCCCTTCCGAATTCCGAACTCCGAACTCCCAATTCTGATGTCCGCCAAGCCCTGGATTGATGATAATTTATCAAATTGCTTTCGAAAAAAAGTTCGAACAACTCGGAATCGGAGTGAACTATCGGAGTAGAGACCGAGGGAGCAGCAAATACGCCGGGGAAATCAACTTTAATTTGCATCTGCTTATAAACTCGAAGCTGACCGGCGGCGGGATTGTATTGGATGGGTTTAATTTTGAGGCTAGCTACCCGTTGTTCCCTTATGTATCCCATCGGCTCAATTGCCACTAAATTATTTGGATAAAAAGTATTCTCGCCATATCGCTGCTCTTGTCTAGTTTCATTTTCTTTGTATAACTGTTGCGGTTGTGCGGGCGCTAATTTGTATCCGTACCTGGTTTCATAATTAGAATTTATTACAACTGCCTGCGGTGAACCAACAGCGGGAATGCCCAGCAACCTGGCATACACTGGGATTTGTGGTTTGCCATCTTCATAAATAAAGGATGAGGATTCAAAAGAGATGATATCATACGTCTGATTGTTGAGTTCCCGTTTCTCAAATCTCAACTCAGGCAAATCGAACTTTAGTATCAAAGTATCAGGAGTTATTTCAATTATCTTCAGTGGCTCTGCAATTGCAAAAGAAGAAGCTATTAATATACCAATAGTGATGATACACCATGTAAATCTACAGCGTTTTGTCTGACCAAAAAGCTTCGCAGCTTTGAAAAGAAACAACATTAATGCCTCCGTGCAAAAGGGTTATTTGGTTAAAAGAGTTGGTCTACGTGATTTACGCTTGAGTTGAGTCGCTTGCGGCGCAGGGTTGAGTAGCCGAAGGCGTATCGAAATCAAGAAGCGGAGCTTATCGAAACCATCGAAACCAAGTAAATCTGTCCTCATACATTTTTTCCTGAAAACGTGATTTTAGCGCGGATTTTCAGAATACTCAGATTTGGTTACCTAATCCCCAGAATCCGTTTTTTCTGTAAATCCGTGTTATAGTCCTTTGGTTGAAAATCGGCATTAGTTTCTTCAACTACAAAACGGGTTTCGAGTGACGAGACGGTTTAATCGAAATGAGTGGCGAAGAAAAAGCGATTTATGGACAAATCGGTGCGTTTGAAATTCTGACAGTTTTTCCAACTGTCAAGCTGCACACTACAATCCACTTGACGATCTGTTGTACGTAGGCAATTCCCCAAGTAATGATTTAATTGACCCCAGAAATAGTTGACATTTTCGCAAAAACATATTATAATTCAGATGTTCCTCCTAACCCCAGATTTCAATACACAATCCTGTGTTGTGTAAAACCTTGTGGGTAGTTTACAATTAGCCCATTTTGCGCATTGGACGGGCAATGGCAATTACTACGATTTCATTGAGACAAGTATCAACTGGTACGACGCGAGGTCGGATTCGGAGAACCTAACGTTCATGGAGGTGTCTGGCCACCTTGCAACGATTACCTCCGCTGAAGAAAATGAATTCATCAATACGACCTTCAATACAGGTATGAGCCGACAAGCCGCTTGGATTGGAGGATTTGAGCCAAACGATGATGGTGTTTGGCGGTGGGCTGTTGGTCCTGAAGCAAACATTCAATTTTCCAACTTGAGAGGCTTACTTTAAACAGAATATAGCGTTCATGATGGAAAAATGGAATAATATTTCCCTTATATTTTGCTGGAAACAAAAACAAAATCTGACGAAAGCCGTAGTTTAGCCCCTTGTGGGCGTCCGTTGTTGCGACGACGGGGACAATCCAAAGGCGGTCATAAAGATCCGCCCTACACCAGAATTGGAAGCACCAACCCTAATCCAGTATAAGAGGTTTCGATATGAAACCCCGTAGGTCGAAATATGAATTTCGACCTACATCTAAGGAGGTTGAAAAATGAGCGAATACAAACCGAAAGTTGTCGTAGTAGGCAGTTTTATGATGGATTTAGTTGTGAAGGCTGAACGTCGTCCACGTAAAGGTGAAACTCTCATCGGTGACGAGTTTGGCATGTTCATAGGTGGTAAAGGAACTAATCAGGCAATTGCAGCGGCGAGATTGGGCGCGCAGGTACACATGGTGGGAAGATTGGGAACAGACCTTTTTGGAGATATGTTCATATCTGCTCTTGACAAAGATGGCATAAATACACCATTCATCGCCAGAGACCCAGAGGTCGGGACCGGAGTAGGCACACCTGTTATCGATGCGCAAGGCGATAACAGCATCATTATCATCCCGCGCGCCAATATGCGATTGAGCATTGAAGATGTGAACAAAGCCGAGGAAGCGATTTCTGAAGCGGATGTTTTGCTTTTGCAACTTGAAGTTCCGATTCCATCATCTCAGCGCGCGGCGGAAATTGCCCGCGTAGGCGGCGCCACGGTGATTCTCAATCCCGCGCCGGCGCGAGAGTTGCCCGATGATTTTCTAAGATACATCGATATTGTCACCCCAAATGAAACGGAAACGGAAATGCTGACCGGAGTTGAAGTTACTGACCCATTAGGCGCTGAACGCGCTGCAAAGAACCTTTTGGACAAAGGCATGTCTGCCGTTGTGCTGACCCTCGGTGAGCGTGGAGCGTTATTGCTCACTCAAGAAACAACAAAAGCTATTCCTGCTTACAAAGTCGAAGTTGTAGACACAACAGCGGCAGGTGACGCATTCTGTGGCGCTTTAGCGACGGCTATAGCCAGAGATGAACCACTGGAACAAGCTGTTGCATCTGCTAACGCGGCAGGCGCTATCGCTGTGACAATCATGGGTGCAGAACCATCTATGCCCACCCAACAGCAGTTGGAGCAATTTTTGAAAGAAAAAGTATGACTATAGTTATAAAAGGTAATGCGTAAAACGTAAAACGTAACAATAATTACGTTTCACGTTTTACGTTTCACGTTTAGGATAAATTTATGACTACAACGTACAAAATACAGATTGACGAAGAAGGTAAAGAATATATTCCCGTATCAAAAACAGGGATGGATTTACTGCGAGATTCACTTTTGAATAAAGGTACTGCTTTTACCGAGGTGGTCGGTGCAGGTATTTATCCCACTGCTTGCTTGCCAATCACTTTGGATGTAGGCACAAACAATGAAAAGCTACTCAATGACCCAGTTTATTTGGGAACTAGAAGAAAAAGACTCCGAGGTGAAGAATATTTTGACTTCATTGATACCTTTGTTCAAGGTATCAGACGTAACCTGCCAAATGCGATTATACAGTGGGAAGATTTCAGCAAACAGAATGCATTCACCGTACTGGACAAATACAAAAATGAGATAACATCCTTCAATGACGATATTCAAGGCACAGGAGCGATGGCGTTAGCAGGTACATTGAGCGCATTGAAAATCATCGACCAAAAATTGCAGGGCCAGGTTTTTGTAATATTCGGCGCAGACGCAGGCGGGATAGGCATTGCACGTCGGGTTTATGCGGGACTGCTGAAGGTAGGTTTATCGGAATCCGAAGCAAAAGCGCGGATTTATACTCTCGATAGCAAGGGGTTATACTGGTTTAGTCTTGGTATTTCCCATATCAGCGTAGTCTCGGGGCTTGTCCCCGTCTTATTCGCGTCTCAAGACGCCCACAAGGGGCTAGACTACGGATAGTTCTATTTAAGTTAAAAATAGGAAACGGCAAACCTAAATAGGTATTAGATATATCAGAATTCATGAGAATACAGTCGCTCGGAATAGAAGGGCACCAATATTTCTCTATGTACTCAATCATCAACTCGGTTCCTTTGTCATGGTTGACATAGGGAGGGTCGGCGGGATTGTACATCGCATCCGTCAAGTCCCTTACCAGAGCAATGTCTACTTGCCACTTGACCATTTGCTGGATACCAAATGACCGTCCCATTACACACATATTCGTATGCACGCCCATAATGAGGAGTTTTGTGATGCCACGCTGCCGCATAAAATTGTACACATCTGCGCCACTATCAGAAATTCCATCCTCTTCCGCAATCTCTACCAATGGCGTTTGCCTGGTCATTTTTTGTGTACCGCCGTGGTCCCAGTCCCATATCCCGTCGCAGCCGTGGTTGGTATCTGTGCCAAGGGGAAACGTTGGTGTCTGTAAATCCAAAGGTTCTGGCGGCTCAACATGAGGAACTTCAATCATCCTCTGCCTTTGAGTAGTATCAGCGTAAGCCTCCATACACCCTGACGGCGAGTGAATGATTTGAACACCGTTGTTTCTTGCTGACGCAACCACCTGATTCATTTTTCCCGCCATTGCTTGACACCGGGCAAGCGCTGGTTGACACGGGTGATAATCCCACATATCACAAATCAATATCGCCGTAGAAGTTGCGGGTACCTTTTGAACCGTTTCGACGATTTTCCATTCCCCACTGCCCTTGGGCGTTTCCACTCTGGTTTGCTCGCAAAAGAAAAGATTTATTGCCGAGCGAGATTTGGTACCGTCATTAGTTGTTTCCGAAGTTGAAAATCCCGACTTAGTCGGGGCGGAAACAAACAGAATGCCAACAACCCCCAAAATAGTTTCCAAGAAATTCATAACAATCCTCCATAAAGTTTTGAGAAGAAATAGCATAACTCTGTACTGAATGCAATGATAAATTTGGCAAAATCTATGGTGGAAGCAAGACGGAATTGGTAATTTCGCGAGGAAAATGTTTGGGAACGAAAGAAAGATAATGGAATAATCACCTTCATAGTACCTATGAATTTAATCCTTTAACTTTCCGGGGTAGGAGAAGTCCCTGACTTTTTCTACGGAGGTCAGGGACCGCCTCTACCCAGAAGTTTAAGAACCGTTTTCATAATTACTTGTCCCGTTTTCTCATTTTGTCGTTTTCTTGTTTTCCTCTTTAAACCACTTTGACAATTTCTTGTATCCCGTCAGATTCGGTGGTAATTGTAATTTCTCATTAAGCATCCTAATCTCCTTTGAAATCTTGAGATATTCAGGTTCAAGAATAGCCGAGCAAACCTCGCCTATGTTTGGAATGTTGAACTTCCCTACCGTTCTACAGACAAAAGGTCGGAACGGATAAATTTTGCATTCGGCAATCGTATTGAGCGTCAGAAATGGACATGGCGGAGCGTTATCTTTTCTATGAGAAGGGCGCTGTTCTAGAGCGGTCTTCAAAATCATATCAGAGATATTATTCTGAATATAAAGAAACTCTAAATACGTCAGCGGCGCATCTATACAACATATACCGCATCTTTTGCACGTTGAGCCAAAATCATCTGGGATTAAGGTATATATCTTCTCAAGTTGAGCAAGAAGGCACATTATTGATTAGTTCACCTCACGATATAAAAAATATCGAAATATGTTCGCGCAGTTTATCACGCATGGCGGGGCTCACCGGCGGCTTCGCCTTACGGAATTTCAACCTACAAAGAGAGGAGGAGGGTAAAGAAAAAAATATCAAATGCTCTGTTTTCTACTTCCCTTTAGAAATCATAAGTTGAACGGCAGCTAAATTCTTCTGGTAGGTAGGATTATTTGGGTCATATTTTAGAGCTTGTAGGATAGCGGCTTCAGCGGCGACGTAATCTTGCCGCGCAAAATAGACTCCTGCAATGGTAGCGTGATATCGGGCGTTCTTTGAATCTTGCTCGACAGCAAGTTTTGCGTATTGGAGAGCGACATCCAGTTTTATACCTCTTTTGGCATAAAGTCGGGCAAGTTCGTCAAGAGCGGGCGCAAGGTCAGATTTATTATGGATGGCTTGTTCATAAAATTCGATAGCTTCATCAACTTTGCCCAACTGTTTGTAGGCATTTGCCAAGCCGTAAAAAGTTGCTGCTGCTTCTGGATTCAATGTAAGAGCTTGCTTGAATTCGGCGATTGCCTCTTCAATTTTACCTTGCCTTGAGTAAATTAATCCCAAATTGTGGTGTGCTTCAGCGAACTGAGGTTTTAACTGGACAGATTTTTCATAATGCTTTGCCGCTTGTGAGTATTTCCCTTGTCTCAGTTCGATTAAACCCAATCCTGCGTGCGCTTCTGCATAGTTAGGTTGTAGTTGGATAACGTTGCGATATTCCTCTGCCGCCTGTTCTAATTTGTGCTGACGCGTCAAGACAAAACCCAGTCCAGCGTGCGCTTCAGCCAAATTTTTGTTCAGTTGTATAGCGCGTCGATATCCTTCAACCGCATCATCTAAACGCCCCTGTTGTGTATAAACGGCTGCCAGGCTTACCAATAGTTCTGGTACATCAGGGTTCAGTTCAACGAGTCCTTCGTATAACTTGAGTTGCTTTTCCCGTGAACTTAATTCCTTAAACTTAGCAAATGCGTTTTCCGCGGCATTCCTGTTTTTCAACCGAGTATATGCTTTCCCCAAGTTATAGTATGCTTTGCTAAATTCAGGTTGAAGTTCTATTGTACGTTGAAAATATTCAATGGCATTCTCAAATTTATTCTGTCTCAATGCGCCAAGTCCAAGCTGATAAAAAGCTTCCACGAAATTAGGGTCAAGTTCGATAGCTCGTTTGAGATGGTTGGTAGCCAAATCCCATTTTCCCTGTTGTGAGTATAAATATCCCAGATTGTAATGAGCCTTGGGCTGATTGAAATCCAGTTGTATAGATTTTCCCAGCGATTCTATAGCTTCCTTCTGAAAATTCAACTTAGAGTAGACAGAACCGAGAGCAGTATACAATATCGCAACCTCAGAGGAAACACGGATTTGCGAAGCAAAGACGTGACCAGCAAGTTTGATAGCTTCTTGATACTCTGCGATAGCAGATTTAAAACTACGTTGATGCGTGTAAAGCATACCCAGATGGTAGTGCAATTCATAGGAATCAGGATGGGAATGTAATGCAGTCTTAGCCTTGTCTATAGCATTCTGTAATTTGTCTGAGTATGATAGATGTTCAGCCGGAATTGTGTCTGACTCCAAAGCTTCGATTCTTAGGAATTGACTAGCTAAGAGGGTGAGTGCAAATGAGATTATGATAAGCTTTGAGAGATGATAAATCATATTGCCTTATTGTCTGAAGTTGTAATTCACTGAATGTTACGTCGATTAAAAATCTCCATCCCGTTTTGCTATGTTATATGCAATGCGAAAGGATCCTTGATAAAATCGGGATTTTTCCGTTGCCGCATAGTTTTTGAAACGTTCCTGTATCAAACTATTGCTTCATATATGAAGCAATGCCCGTTATGTCTTCGATTGTGCAACGCGGCGAAGGTCCATGAGTGTAAGGAGCCAATCAAATTTGGCGTCAATCTGCATGAATGTTTTGATGTCATCCACAGCGGTGAACAATCCAATCGGATTTAGGGGAATAGGTCCGAGTGGAACGTTACCAAGCATGCCAAGCGTAACCGATTTCTTTGTAGGCTTGAGCCTGTCAAAAATATCCCAAAGCATCTCGTGAATGAGATCTCGCACATAATCCAAGGTTCTCATACCAGGTTTACTTTCCTCCAACGCCTTGCGAAGAAATTGAGTTAACGAAAGCAGTCTATCTTTGCGTTTAATCTTAAGGAGTTCGCCTATGGGTACTCCCTCAAAGGAAGGCACTTCAAGTGTGAGGACATCATCAAGAAGTTCAAGAAAATCATCTTTACTGTTTAATAAAACATTTTTACACACTTCTGAGATATATTTTTCCTCAATGAATGAACGGAACATCCATCTTTCGCTTTCTATACATATCATTGGTGGTGCTTTGAGCAATTCAGAAAGAACGAGCCAATCGGTAAATCCGGGCATCCAAGTTCCTTCGCCACTAGCCTGCAGAACGCGAGTTAGGAATATATTTTGTAAACCACTGATAATCTCAAAATCAAAACAATTCCATTTATCTCGGTCAGGATGAGATAAGAGATAGGTTGTTGCTGAAACATGTGGCAACACAATTGTACCTTTTTTTAATGGAATTAATCTCGATACCGCTTCGCTAAAAAATGGGGTATTTTTGTTAATTATCGGTAGAAGATATTGTTGTAATTCATTCATGGCTGCTTGATCACCATGACAAACATCTGCTTTTACTCCAAGTGTAAAGACATTTTCGCTATCTAATAAACTCTCATCCCAGGAGATAGTCGTGGAGCGTACCCCCTTCTTAAAATCTGCGAAATCTTTATCCGACTCGGAAATAGTTGTGAAGTCTTCTAAATCTACCGGAACAATCAGCTTTTCATAAGCGATTAGTGCCATGAGCCAGCGCCGGGGCTCAAGATAAAGAAGGGCCGAGGGAGTAAAATAACATACCGACATTACTAGTTCCTCCTCGTAATCTATAGACATAAGTATTTCAGAATCAGCAATTATAGTTTGTTGTTGACCAGCAACAAAATGATGCATAAAAGTTGCCGTTTTGTAGATATTTATTGTTCACCTTATTACCTATCGAATAAAGATACATAACATTAGGTGTTGATATTGCAATATTTTATGGAAGATATCCTTTTATCTTTGCTAAACTAAAAGCGCAAATTGTATATCCATCGATGATTTCTCCTTTGTATATCATCTTGTCCAATTCTTCAGGGGTAGCGAGAATCAAATTGTTAGAAATAGCTTCGGAATATTCATGACAGGCTCTTTCCTTGATTTGATTAACTTCTGCATAATATATATGAACGATAGACCCCATCAGCCCTGTATCGGGAGTTATGATGCCCAGTGGATAAATATTAGCTATAGTATAACCTGTTTCCTCTTGTAATTCTCTTCTCGCCGTTCCAAGTATATCCTCCCCAATTTCCCCAAAGCCTCTTGGCACCGCTATCTCCCAGTCCCTGATTGCATGCCGATAGCTTCTATGAAGTATGATTTGACTGTCTAAAACGGGTAGGATAACCACTCCAGGAGCTCCGTTTAGTTGGGATTTTGGCATTATTCTAATGTATGTACCAGCATTACCAGTAGGAAAAACAACGGCATCTCGAATTATGATACAATATTGGTCTTCGTATACAATCCCAATCTCTGACCACTCTTCAGGGAGATTATTTTTCTTTAATCGAACCCTCATTTCTTGTTCGATAGAAAGTATCTTTTGAACATCCGTTACAATTTCAATCTCTCCGTGGATATAACTTCCAATCGAAAAAGAATTGTTTTTTAGGAAATATAAGTATTGTTGAATTCTTTTCATGGTGTAACCTCCTCATTGTCAAGCCCATACTCTTTTCCTACATCTTCTATCTCTTTTTTTAGCTTATTGTCTCCCAACTCTTGAGCTATTTTGGATGCCTCCTCCAAAAGTTTACTTGCCTCCTTCTTCTTCTCCTTTTTATTATCTATACTTGCCTCCCCCTTTTTTACTTTAAACGCTAGATAGTCCGCTAAAATCGTTAAAGTTTCCCCATAACCACGACGATAGCCAATCTTTTCCTGTCCCTCTCTAGCCGCTTCAAGATGTTTTTGAGCTTCCTCTGAATGATGTGATACCTCCTCCCCGGCTTTCGCCAACTCCAAGTGGATTTTTCCAATTTCATGATGTCGTCGGGGCATATTCCTCCTATCAAAGGCAGCATCCAAGGCTTCTTCGTAATCCTGTATAGCCTGTTCCTTTTGACCCAACAGATTATGCACGAAGCCAAATGCATGATGACTATCTGCTTTTCCTTTGGGATAATTGCATCTTTCGCTAATAGATAAGCTAAGTTTATTCATTTCTATCGCTTTATGAAGCATCTCTTCATCGTAATTGTTGGGTGCCTCCAAGCTTCCTAGTTGGATATAATAGGTCCCTATATTATGAATAAGGCGTGCTGCTAAAGCTTTTTTTTCTTGCGATAAACCAGTTTCCTCAATAATCCTTTGAGCCAAGTCTTCTAATTGAGCTAAGCCCTCCACCAAAATATTGTTTTCCTGGCATAACTGTATCAAACCTTCTTTTGTTATTTGCATAGCCTTATTATAACAGTTTCGCTTACCTTCTACTTTATCTTCGCGTCTAGCCTCATGGTATAACAACTCTCCTGCAAATAGCTTCAACCAGGGAGTTTCGGCCTCGTGGTCGCTCATCAGTTCCTCACAGTAAATATAGTATCCTTTCATTATCATGGAGTCTAAAACATATTCAAGAACGCTAATAGCTTCTTTATTATACCCGGCTCTCCTGTATTGATAGTAACCCAGCAGCAGAAAATCAAGTGTTTTTTCATCTAAGATGCTTTCTCTTGTCCTAGGTTTCTTACTCCAGTAGTAATCTCCAGCTCTTTTGTGAGCATCAATCTCCTCTCCCGGGTCCGAAGATAACCTCTTATGGAAATAATCCTTAACTGTTGGATGCATAAATATTTCACCATTTGCTGTTTGCGATATTATCTCTTTTCCTAGAAGCGACGAAAGAGTTTCTTCCGACTTTTCTATTTGGAAAGACTCAACAGCTTCCTGTGGCACCGAAGCCTCAAAAACCGAGAAATATAATGCTAATTTCTCCTCTGCTGGTTTAAGCTTGATATGCTCCAAAAGACGAGAGGCTGCCGTTGGCCCATCTGGAGCAGAGATTTGAGGTAGTTCTTTTTCTACTATAACGATAGAAGCGGCCAATCTTGTGGCTAGTGGATGATTATGAGTAATTGAGCTTATTCCCTTATACATTTCAGGGTTTACACCCATCGATTCCAAATATATTTCTGTATGCTCCTTCGACCACTCAGTAACATTAATAATATCGTGTTTGGGAAAGCTACTAATATATTTCTCACCTTCCTTTGTCGGCCTTGATGACAAGATTATTCTAGGAGGTTTTGGCTTCTCTATTAATGCCAAGCCTTTCACAAAGCTATGCAATGATTCATCAACTAAGTGGTAATCATCAAAAAATAAAACATATCCTTCCTCTTCATTTAATTGGCCGATAATTTCTGCAGAAGTGAGTTGCCCGGGCATAGGCATATTCTCCTCAAGAAAATTAGCAAGAGATTTATAGCCAGATTCATCTGCCTGGGCTCTTAAATGGAGTAGGAAGCTATCAATTCTTAGATCTTTATGACACCTTATCCAAAGGACCCTATACTTTCCCGAACTTCGAAGTTCGTCAGCAAACCAATACATCAACTGAGTTTTTCCAGAACCTGCCTTACCCTTTACTACTATAACGTTTTTTACATCAGAAAGGAACTGATTGTGTATTTCACAAATAGGCTCTGTGCAGCCAACAAATAGCATAGGGCCTCTCAACTCATTGTCTTTATTTGACGGTTCAAAGCCAGCCTGTTTCAATTGATTGTCTATATTTTTGAGGTTTACTGTATTGTAGCAGAGGCTAGCCGAGAGGAAATTAATGGCCTCACGACCTCGTCTCATAGTACGTTCTAAGCAATCATGTAGGTATAGTATCACTTTATCTCTCTTCTTTTCGTAAACTCTAAGGCATGATTCTGCTATTGTATTTAAAGAAGGTCTTTTTTCATTCCTTCTTTCTGCAATAACTGTAAAAAGAGGAACGCCACTTGGCGATTCATCAGGTTTAGGACTATTATCGGTCTTCATATCGCATGATTCTAAAATCGAAGCAGCCTTTAATCCTTCCCATGTAATGAAATTAGGCTCACCTTTCGGAAGTATTTGCATATCGTGTAGAAACAAGTGTCTTCCTGTTTTTAACACTCGAACCAGGTAAAAAAGCCTGCGAGGCAATTGCAGTAGAGAAATCTCGTGAAGGACGTTGATAGCGATTATACCATCCGCCCTATATGTGTCGATTTGCCGCTCAAAATCGCAAACTCTGATTATATCAACCGTGCTGAAATATTTATCAAGATCTTTTTTAAGAATATTGTTTCTAATATCTTCAATATCCAAATAGTTCACGCCGATATAATTTAGTTTTTTACGGTAATCTTCCACCAAAAACTTCAATTCATCTAGAAACCGGCCTATTCCACAACCGTAATCAATTAGTGTTACTTGATCACAATTCCGAGTCAGGGGCATTAATTTTGAATCTAAATAGTGCCGAATAGTACTAGTTTGTATATCCCCTTGTTTATATTCACTTTCCTTTTTGAGTCCCATGCAATCTTCGACAAAGTTGCGAATCCATTATGCGATTAGCTCATCGGTTGACCAGTCGATTCCGCAGGTGCTGCAACGAGAAATTTTTTCCTTGATGCGATTCCTGACGTTTTCTTGAGGTAGGGTGTCCAACTCATGATGCCCGCAACTTTCATTTGAGCATCTTTTGAACCGTTTCCGCAAAAAAGTCTCCATTTGCTCATCAAATAATTGAATATCCATCTAATTCACTTTCCTTTTTCTAAAGTTGGATAATAGTTACAAAAACACTACTTTTTAACGTGGAATGCAAAAACTCGAAGTGTGCAAAGATAGAATAAGCTTTGCACACTTCGTGAATCCCTACTTAGTGTACATCTATCTACCAATTGAAATCTGATGTTTCAGATTGCCCCATGTAACGGGCAATTTATCTTCAGGCATGACGGCTGTGGTTCCCTCCATAGCCTCTTGAACTTCATCGGCACTGAAAGGTCGATTCCAGATAGCAACATTATCAATGATGCCAATGAGCTTCTCCTGTCCCGTCAACGTATCCCATTGTCCCATTGTCAAAGGATTATTCGAAACCGGCATCTTGATGGATGTCGCTTGCTCACCTTCTTTCTCACCGTTGAGATAAATATATCGCTGTTTGGCTCCAGAGAAGTCATACACAAGCGCTATATGGGTCCACTCGTCCACTTTGGGTCCAACGCCGGTGAACCAATCACCGCCCCAGATAACCCACTTCACTTCGAGATTGTTCCATAGCGGCATTCCCCAGGAACCTTGTTTACCGACGACGTGACCTTGATTCGGCGAAGTGGGAAATACCCATCCTTCCATTGTAATGTCTTCCGTAATCTGAAGGTCAGTATGGTTTGGCACTTCAACCACGTTATCAACGATACCGTCGAATTTTAAACCTCCGCCGTGCTTGCCATCTTTAGTCCATTCTAACTTTCCGACAATTTTGCCATCATGCCCATGACCTGAAATATCCGTGACTTTATCGCCAGCTCCATCCTCGAAATCCCAGTATGCAACAGCATCTTTTGGATCTAACGCATGACCGCTCTCAGACCACATGCAAACCAGCGCAGCAACGCATATTAAGATGGCAATAATCAATTTTAATTTCATAATCTCCTCCTTGATGTTTTTATTCCAACAATTGAAAAAACTAAACCACTTAGTTTAGCGTCGCTAATTTTATCATTAGAATGCAATTTTGTCAATACGAGTTTTTAACTCCCCAGAAACCGAGTTTTTCGGAAAAACTCGGTTTCTGTTAAATCTGGCTTCTATAAAACCACGCAAGAGGAAGTGAAGTTAGCCGCAAATCAATATAACCCGGTTCTACATCAAATCGCATTAGCGAAGTAAAATTAGGATAGTGCATGTAGGTTAGAAAAATTCGCTCTTCGACAAAGGTAATGCTAGTATAACAGTAACCGTGATATTCGCTTTGCTCTACCAGTTTGAGATTTTTCCACGTTTTTCCGCCATCACTTGAGATGGCTGATGTCAGAGGTGTTCGTCCGTTGAAGCCATACGTGAAGATAGCCAGCACATCGGTAGCCGAATTCGCCGAGAATTCGGAAGGAATACATTTGATTGCCGCTGGTGAACAAGTTCCGATAAGGGGAGAAAGTTCAGGTTTTGTCCAGGTTTCTCCCCAATCATCCGAATAGGAGAAGAATTGGCCGCCGGCGATACTGCGCATCGTCATCAGCAATCGACCAGCGGATAATTCAGCGATGCTCGGTTCATTCACATTTTGTCCTCGCTTTTGCGACTCGGTAAGGTCTGGGTCTGGGACATGCTTTCCAGCTTGCCATGTGTAGCCATTGTCATCGGAATAAAGACAGTATGGCCAGCGAATGTCATCAATGTACTCCCGGCAGGATAGCGCAATGCGTCCGTTACTGAACGTTCGCAGACAAGCATTATTTGCTGCGTGCCTATTTCCCGTTTCAGGTGTAATTCGTACTGGTTCGCTCCAGGTTTTCGCATCGTCATCCGACCGTCGTAATACCATACCTTTAGTTGACATTCCTGGGAGTTGGTCATAATATGCCAACAAAAGTTCGCCATTTTTGTTGTAAAGCAGACTGACTGACATTACATTGGTGTCGTGCTCGTCCGTTACGACGACTTCCGGCTCACTCCATGTCCTACCACCATCTCTGGAGATTTTCGCCATTAACCTCGCCGGCGAACCATCCCAACCTGTGCCAGCGTAATAATCCGACCAAATTGCATATAAACTCCCATCTTTGAGTTGAATTAAATCACCTTCGCTCATTCGCGGCTTTTGAAGTGTAGCCTCACAGAGCATGGTGCAGATTGCGTCGTCTTCCGGACGAACATCCTCAGGCCCATCTGGTATGTCCTCTGAATCATCAGGATATGGATAGGCATTGACAAAGATATACCGATATTCCGAGATAACTTCCTCGCCTCCCACCTTATCCTGACCAGTGCCGAATTGCATTTGAAATTGGGGAGTATAGGCGTCATGGTCAAAGTTACCTTTGGATTCCCCGTTAATAGTCACACCGAGAGCATCGGGGTTCATAATAAGTCTAACTTCAAACCAGTCTCCATCAAGTGGAACTACGGTGAAATGATAATCATGCCAAATGCCTTTCTGTTTGACATTCACATGCCAAATTACCTGCCCGTCCTCTTTCTTATTACACCAAATTTCCCATGGCCCATCAGCAGGGCAAACGAACTGGAACTTTCCACCATGTACATAGCGTTCAGGACCTTTGCCACGCCAAGCTACATACAAAGGTAATTGGGCGGTTGAGTAATCTATTGGTTCATTCCAGAAATTGGGAGTCACATAAACATGCTGAATGTCTCGTTCACCACCGGCTTTCGCTCTGAATAGCTTTCCCGGGAGTTCACATCTGTCCTGGTGATTAAAAATTCCATAGGGCCAATAATTGGGAATGGTGAATAGACAGTTGTAACCTTTAACTAAACCCGTCCCAGCATTGTCTTTGTTTAATACTTTTACACGCCATGGGTAATCTCGATTTACGCCTTTTTTTTCTGTTATCATCTTATCACCATTAGTTTTTGAGCATGCACTGTAACATAAATTCTAATAGGGTAGCGTCGGTGGTTTCGATACGCTTCGTTGGTTTCGATACGCTCCCTTTGGTCGCTACTCAACCCGGCGCCTCAACCCAAGCCTGACCGACGATTCGGTGGTCAG